>Ga0209514_10000422_pt1 | contig 88856 bp, 95 predicted proteins | sample Subgrocontami58m_FD_187452 | JGI IMG/M metagenome (GOLD analysis project Ga0209514, IMG submission 187452) | Subsurface groundwater microbial communities from S. Glens Falls, New York, USA - GMW37 contaminated, 5.8 m (SPAdes) (version 3) | ecosystem: Environmental > Aquatic > Deep subsurface >... | reverse complement strand
GGCGTAGGTGTGGGTGTAGGCGTGGGCGTCGGCGTGGGCGTCGGTGTTGGCGTCGGCGTAGGCGTCGGTTGCGTCTCTCCCGTCACCACGCTGTTTGTGGGCGGAGACATAATGGGGGAAAGCACCCCAATTATCACGACGGAGGAAACAGGCGGTACGGGGGTGATGACCGGGGTAAAGGAGACACCTTCCACCCTTCCAGTCAGGCCGGAAGAAGTCGAAGACAACGGAGATACAACTGGGGCTAAAGTGACCCCTTTCACTCCCGGACTTGGACTCGACGTTGTGGGCACAACGACCTCAGTTGCCGGCGACACTGGTGGCGACGAGATTCGGCTAACCTCTTCCACGCGGGCAGCGACAGCATATGTCCCATTCTCTGCCAGCGTTTGCGCCTTGATAGCACTAGTGCTAAGGAACTGGACCGCGTTCGACCACCGGGCAGTGGAGCTCACCAGGGGCACGACAACGTGCGCCCGGCTCTCTGCCGGCGCCTGATTCGCTGCGGCAGTCCCGCCGGAAAGCTGGATCGTATTCTTCCATCGGGTAGTGGAGTTCACTAGAGGCACAACCCTATCGGTCATTCCAGCGCTGGGCAAACTGGCGGGAAGCAACTCCTGGCTAGTGATCTCCAGGGTGCCGCCTCGATACGGCCCGCCCGGGTCGAGTCCATAGGTGACGCGCCTGGGCACCGAATTGACCAGGGGTTGCACCACCCACGTGCGGACCGGCACGCGGCTGTCCGCTTCCGCGTGAAGCAACCGGACCTCTGCCAGATCGGACTTTGATGCCGCTTTGGGTTGGCCCTCAACGCGCCCGGCGAGCAGTGCCCGCGTCTCCACTACAGGGGCCATCGCTGGTTCTTTGGACTGGCCTGCCACGTTGCCGGCCAGCAGCGCGCGGGTCTCCGTCACTATGGCGGTGCTGGTAGCCATCGCTCCGGGGCGGAGAGCCCCGGCTATGAGGGCCACCCAAGGGGCGATGGCAGCCGTTTCTGCGTTGGCCTTGGCCCCGGTGATAGGGACGACCACAACCTGCTCCGTTGTAAACGGAGGGCTTGAAGGCGCGGCACTGTTGACCTGCGGGTTCGCAGGACCACTGAGAACAGCCACGGTCTTCAGCACGGGAGCCACCACCAGGACCGACGGATCTCGCCTTTCAGTCGCGGTTGTGCTGCTTGTCCCAGAGGGGGTGGTTGAGCCTTCGATCCTGGCGACGGTATTGCGTATGGGCGCTACCGTCAGAACCGACGTGCCCAACGAGCTGCTCACCGCTGTCGCGCCTGCGCTGGAGAGACTGGCAGAGCTGTCCAACCTGCCTACATTGTTACGCGAAGGCACGACGAGGGTCGGCAGGGGAGAAGGCTGTGTGCTGGAAGGCATCGCACTGCTCGATGCGGGAGCTACAGTGCTCGTGTCGGGCGTGGCGATCGCTTTGCCCGGCCGCACATTGGGGCCCGCCTGAGGTGTTGCCGTGGTGAGCAATACCTCAAGCTGCGCCGACAGAGCGACGCCCGCGACAGATAGCAGTGCTATCAGCAGGGTGGCGCTCACCAGGACATAGCGCCTATGCCTGCGGCCTAATGGCAACATGTGGCTCCTATGCACAGGACCATCCCGCTTCTTTCCGGACCTCGGTCTTCCAGCTCATGAAAGTACCCATGACCCGCTTCACCTAAATACAGTGTCTGGAACTCCCTCGGGGCGCCAGGGCTAGGGCACTATGACCAGGTGTTCCACCTTCGCAGCGGGACTACTAATACCGGCATTTCCTGGCCTGGTGAACCAGAAGTCGGTGTCGGAGAGCCGCAGGAACCCCCCGGTATAGCCCCCGGTCCAGCCGCACATGCATGGAAAGCTGAACCGAGTCTCCGAGCTGGTCCTGGTGTCAAAATATACGACCGCTTCGGTAAGGTCAGACAGCCACCAGGCACGGTGAAGGCCAAGTATTACGTCGTTCGTATCTATGCCCACAAGCGTGGTAGCATAATCGTTGAACTCGAGAAGCTGGTTCTGGTCGGGGTCCAGGCGGACCAGCCAATTTCCCGTGGTTGCAAACATAAGAAACCAGGGCTTTCCGGTTGAGTCAACGACGGCGCGCGGCCTGTAAAGCCCTGTGGATACAGGGATCTCAACGGGGGTGTACCCGTAGGAGTCCTCCCACTCCATAACTTGCCATGCCCCAATGCCTGGAGTGTCTGTTGGAACCACAGTCCAACGGGTCACCTGGTTGCTGGCCACGTCGAGACGACCGACGTGGATGGTAAAGTAGAGGTTGTTGGAGGGGTCACTCGACATTGGGTCCTTGGCCCCGCTGAACCAGACTGTGTTCCCCTTCACCGCTATCACGGAGACTCGCTCCGTCGGCAGCGTCCATTGGGTGATCTGGTTGCTGGCGAGGTCCAGACGCCCGATCTTGGCCTCACCCGGGATGGAGAACCACATGTAGCCGGTGGCGGCATCCCGCCCGAAGAACCTGATAGGCGTACCGGCGGGGGCCAGCACCCATTCGGTGAAATCATTGGTGGCCGGGTTGACTCGGCCTATCTTGGCCGCGCTCAGGCTGAAGTACCACACGTTGCTGCTGCCATCTACCCAGAAGATGAGAGCATCGCCGCCGGCCGTAGGCAGTTGCCAGCGCGTGAACTTGTTAAGGGTAGGCTCCAGCTTACCGAGAATATTTGCTGTTGGCTCGGTGAAGAACACGTTGCCCCCGACCACCGCCATGCTGGTCCCAATAGAGTTGGCGGTAGGCCACTCCACGAAGTCGTTGGTGGTAGGGTTGAGCTGGGCGATCCGCCCAGCGTCGCTTGCGGGAGCCGCCACCATGTGCTCCGCGACGTAGATTGCTCCACTGGTCGGGTCCTTGGCCAGACCCCAGGCGTTATCACTGAACGTGTGCGGCACGGTCCACCGGGTATGTGTGCCTGCGCCTGCAAAGACTGGCGTCGCCAGGCCCGCTACCAGTAGCATAACCATGAGCGCTGCGCCAAGCCATGCCATTCGGGGGCGGCGACTTCTGATGATCATCACCGCGACTAGCGCCAGTATCCCAAGGCTGGCCAGGACCGAACCCAAGAGGAGCGCCGGGAACCCGCTCCCTCCTGCCTGGGATGGCGTCACCACCTGAGAGAGAGGCGGCACGGTGGAAGTCATTGCTTCCACACTGCTTTGCACTGATAGAGCCTCTTGAGTTGACGGCTCGGCACTGTCAACCAGCGGCAGCACGGTTAAGCCTAAGGGAGTCTGCTGGTCACCAACAACGGCGCTACCCAAACCAGGGCTGGCTGACTCCTGGTGGCTCAGCCACCACGTCGGAGCCGCCACTGCCAGCAGCAGCAACAGCAGTACCGCGCCGACCAACCCCCCGTAGGTCCACGCCCGTTTTCTGAGAGTAGAAGTAGCCATTGTCTCACCTCATCAATGATGAATTCGCCGAGAAGTCGCCCGACGCCGCAGGATACCAAAGGTTCCGAATACGACTATGGCCAAGCCCGCCGCGCTAGCTGCGGACAACACCACCAACTTCTGACCGGAGGCGCTCCATCCGGGCGTCGCCGGCTGGGAAACGACATCCGTCGTTGTGGGTGGCAACTGCTGGGTGTCGGACGCAACGGTCCTAATATTGGGAACGAGCGTGATCGTTTCGCCGCTTACCGAGGTCACTTGTGGCTGCAGAGCCTGAGGCGTGGGAGTGGCAAGCTGAGCGGCGGCAGGGAGTGCCAGTACAAGCACAAACGAGAATACGAAGACGCCCGCGCTCATCCACACCAAGACGCCGAGCACCCCCCTGCGCATGATTCCCTCCCGTGACCCCGAAAACGTTCGCCATCTGTGCCGTTCCCCACTCGGTTGGGTTGCTGATTCCCCTACCCACCCACCGCAGCTATATATATACCAAAGTATATCTATCGCGTCCGTAACCGAGGCGTTTGTAAACCCAAGTTGATACCTTAGCCCAAGCCCCTGGCGCTGTCAATGCACAAGCATATAGAACCTTGTTGTAGAGCTTACCTCTGGCGCGAAGCTCCATGCAGACGGACTTCGGATAGCCATATCCTTCGGTATGTAAAACTCAAGTGGGTAGGTCCGCTTTGATGATGGCCGTTAGCCGCCAAGCGGTCCCGCCCAAGACCGGCCGCCATCGTTGACAGCCGAAGCAGCCGCGCACTAGCATACAGCGGTGAATATCCAGCCGCAGGAAGTGCTTTCATGGGCTTCCTAGATTCCCGGATAACCGAGGTCTCCTACACGATGGCCAGCGTCCTCATGCTCTTCGCCGGGGACTACATGACCGACAGGTTTGTCATCAGAAGGATCCGCAAGCGCAACATCCTGGTGCGCACGGTCCTGTTTCTAGCCTACGTGCTGCTGGTGTTGCCCCTACTGACCATATCCACTGCCCAAGGGCTAGCCTCGCTGGTGCTGGAGCCATACCGGAGCCAACTGTGGCTCATCCTCCTGGGCTTCTTCGTCCTGTGCGGGGTACTGCTCAGTCTCAAGTACCGCATGAAGCTGTTCTGACAGGGGACCTTACCTCGCTCCCCAGCCCCTACCCGGTGAGTCCCGGCATATCGCGATTCCCGCTTCGGGCCTGCCCTCGAGCGCAGCGAAGGAAAGGGGCTGGGGTTAGGTCCCGGTCCAGCCTTGGTTGACACTGGCGAACGGGGCCGGTTAGAATGGCCTCACTTCATCCTCTTAGTGGGGGGCTATTATTGTGATTAAGAGTCGTCTGTGCGACCTGCTGGGCATTGAATACCCCATCGTCCAGGGGGGAATGGCCTGGGTCGCCGGTGGTGAGTTGGCCAGCGCCATCTCGGAGGCTGGCGGCCTGGGCTTGGTGACGCCTGATGGCGCCATGCCCCACGGAAGCATGGACATCCTGGGAAACTTTCGGAAGCAAATAGCCATCGCCAGGGCCAAGACCAAGAAACCCCTGGGCATAAACGTCACCATGATGCGCCCCCAGGTCCGGGAGATGGTGGAGCTTGCCATCGAAGAGGGCATCCGCATCTTCAGCGTGTCCCAGGGTGGCCCGGGTGACCTGACCCGCCACATCCAGCAACACGGCGGCAAGGTGCTCCACGTGGTGGCCACAGTGCACCACGCCCAACGCGCGGAGGCGGCCGGCGTGGATGCCGTCATCGCCGAGGGCTTCGAGGCCGGGGGGCACAACGCCTTCCAGGAGACCCCCACGCTGCCCCTCATCCCCCAGATTGTGGACGCGGTGAGACTGCCCGTGGTGGCCGCCGGAGGTATTGGCGACGGCCGCGGGCTGGCCGCAGTCCTAGCCCTGGGCGCCGAGGGGGTGCAGATGGGCACCCGCTTTGTGGCTACTGTGGAAAGCGCCGCCCACCCCAGGGTCAAGCAGCTCATGCTCCAGGCCAACGATATCGGTACTATCGTCACCGCCCACAGCCTTATGCCCACGCGCTGCCTGCGCCTGGGCCCTCAGGGCTTCGCCGAGAGGCTGGCCGAGATGGAGTTCCACGGCGCCTCCCACGACGAGATGCTGAAGTTCATCGGCTCGGGGAGGGCGCGCATTGGGCACACGGAAGGTGACCTGGAGGAGGGCGAGGCCTACTGCGGCGCCGTGGTCGGCATGATCAAGGACATGCCCCCGGCGGGCGAGGTGGTCCGCCGTATCGTCAAAGAGGCTGAGGAGACCATCGCCCGGCTGGGCCAGCGGCTAGCGGCGGGCCAGCGGCGCTAGCGGCGCGGGCTTCAGACTTCGGACTACAGGCTATGGGTTGGTGTACTGGCAATCTCGCATAGCTGTTGCATCTGGGCCCGGTGGGTGGTGTTTGGTCACCCGCGGCGTAGGGGCCCCGACGCGTCGGGGTGCCCGCCCCGGTGGGGCAAGGGGGAGGACACGGAGTTACTCCCCTACGGGATTTGCCTCAAGCCAACCCAGTCCGTGGGGTTATCCATTGGAGCAGCGATGCCACGGCGCTGACACCGCCATCGGGAAGGGGGCACTATGGTCTTTGTCCAACTCATGACGATGAAGCCCACCGTCAGCAACCAGCAGCGAGTGGAGTGGCTCAAGAAGCGCGCGGCCTGGAAGGCGCCTCCCCAGGTGAGGATCATTGCCGAGTACTCCATCCCCGCGGGGGCAAACAAGGTTGTCCTCATCTACGAGGCGCCCGACGGGGCGGCCATCCCGGCCATGCGGGCGCCCTGGCTGGACTGGTTCGACGCGGATGTGTATCCCGCCATGGCAGTGGAAGAGCTCACCCAGATGCTCGGCCAGATCGCCAAATCCCTGGGGGTCAAGGCGTAGGGCGGGCTGGCCCCGCCGGGCGGCCAGCGCCTCAGCCCTGGACCATAGCTTCGGTGGCACCTGCAGTGGACCGCGCCATACAGCTCAGGGGAAACCCACCTGTCGTTGCGAGGCCCCGTTAAGGGCCGAAGTCCCGACTCGTCGGGACATCTCCACGCATAACCAGGGGACGGATTGCTTCGTCGCTGAGGCTCCTCGCAACTGTGCATGGCCGCTGGTCCGGCCACCACGCCGGATGAAAAACGGGGGCTTTTTCATAGGAACGACAAGGGAACGACCTCGGGTGTGCCTAGGGCCTGACCCTGGGCCCGCGCCGGGGGCGCAGCAGCGCCCGCGCTGGCGCCCCATCACCGTTGGCTATCTTGAGGGGCAGACAGACCAGGTCGTAGCTGCCTGCTTCCACGCCCGATAGGTCGAGACCTTCGACGATCCATACCCCCGCCCCCAGAAGCGTGCGGTGCGTCTCGGCGGCGCCCTCACCGAAGGCAGCCACGGATAGGTAGTCCACACCCACAAGCCTCACGCCTCGCTGGGCCAGGAAAGCCGCGGCGTCGGGCGACAGGAACACGTAGTCCTGGCTGAAGTCGTTGCCCTGTCTCCAGAGCCGAGAGTTCCGCGTCTTAAACAGGATGCGCTCACCCCGTCGGATGCGGTGCCGTGCCAGCTCCTCCAGCTTGATGCACGTTTTGTCCTCGATCTCGACGACGCGGGCTGGCCCCACGCCCACATCCAGGGGCATCTGGTCAACGCTCCGCCCATGGGCGATGAAGTGCCTCGGGGCATCCACGTGCGTGCCCGTGTGGGCACCCAGGGACAGCCTGGACAGGTTCATCTCTGCCCCCTCCGCCATGTCCATGGTGCGCTCGATGCCTACGGGCGGGTCGGTGGGCCAGTGGACCATGCCGGTGCGGATGCAGACCGAGATATCGCGCCAGCCGGTGTTGGTGACGTCAGTCCGAAGGCGGGACTCGCTGGAGTCGGCCAAAGTTACTCCCAAGTAGGCTAATGATTATCGCTTATTAACCAGTCTTTAACCTACCCCGAGCATACGGACGCGACACCGGCATGTCAAGGCAATAGCAGGGCCAAAATCCACCACCTGTTATGTCTGCTGGAACGGGCGGTTCTTTCACCTAGCTAGTGGCCCCCCCTATAGTCCCCCTTCACAAGGGGGACAACAGGGGGTGAAAGCCTCCTTCCTTGTGGTTAGGTGGTGGATTTTGGGGGCGGTCATGCCACAGCGCCGAGCGGTCGGGGCCGGACCGGGCCTGGCAGACTTGCCCAAGTGGGCCTATACTGGGGCCATCCTTTACCTGACAGGAGGGTACAATGTCTTTTGCCGACCTGAGGCAGTTCTTGTCCCACTTGGAAGAGCGCGGAGAGCTGGTCCGCGTCCGGGAAGAGGTGGACCCCAAGTTCGAGATCGCCGGCTACATCCGTAAGAGCTCAGATACCGGCGGGCCGGCCTTCCTCTTCGAGAATGTGAAGGGCTCCACCATGCCGGTGGTGGGCGGTATCTTCGGCCACCGGCGCCGGGCGATCATGGCGCTGGATACGACCCCGGACAAGGCCGTGGAGAAGTTCAATGTCGGCATTGCCAGCCCTGTCCCCACCCGCCGCGTTACGGGCGGGCCTTGCCAGGAGGTGGTCCACCGCCACGAGGACGCCGAGCTCACGCGCCTGCCCATCCCCACCTACTCGGCCAAAGACTGCAACCCCTACATCACCTGTGGCATGGTGATCAGCCAGGACCCCGAGACGGGCACCAAGAACGCCTCCATCTACCGTATGGAAATGAAGGACGAGAGGAGACTGGGAATCCTCTGCTCCGCCGGCCATCACCTGGGCATGCAGTTGGCCAAGGCGGAGGCCAGGGGCCAGCCGTTGGAGGTAGCCATCGTCGTTGGGGTGGCCCCAGCTACACTCATGGCCACCCAGTGGGAAGCCCCCTACGGCGTGGACGAGCTTACCCTGGCCGGAGCACTCCTGGGCCAGCCGGTGGAGGTTGTGAAGTGCAAGACCGTAGACCTGGAGGTGCCGGCCTCGGCGGAGATAGTAATCGAAGGGCGCATCCTCCCCGGCGTTAGGGAGATGGAAGGCCCCTTTGGGGAGTATACCGGCTACTACACTGATACCTCACCGAAGCCCGTAATTCAGGTTACCGCCATCACTCACCGCAAGGATGCCATTTATCAGGCCCTGCTGACCGGTGTGCCCACCACCGAGAACCACGTAATCAAGATGGTCCCCCTGGAGGCAAGCTACTACAGCATGCTCAAGGCCCGCTTCCCTGGGGTGAAGGCGGTCCATTTCCCTGGGGCGGGTGGGGCCGGCCTCATGGCGGTGGTATCCATGCGACAGCACATCAAATACGAGGCGCGGAGCGTCATGCTGGCGGTGCAAAGCGCCCACCGCAACAAGATCGTCATTGTGGTGGACGACGACATTGACCCCTACAACCTCGAGCAGGTGATGTGGGCGGTGTGCACCCGAGCACAGCCCGACCAGGACATGGTGATCATCCCCCGCCTGGCGGGCGGCTACTTGGACCCCTCTTCCAAAGAGCGGGATGCCAACTGTAGCCTGGGCATTGACGCCACTCGTCCCTTTGGGCAGCCCTTTGCCGAAGTGGCCACCGTACCGGGCTTGGATAAGGTCCCAGACCCTGGTCTCCGTGGCTAGGTGCATAGAGTCCCACAGAGCTAATAATCTCCGTTAGTACGCTGAAAAACACCCCAGGTTGACAGGCTAGCGGTATGAGCCTACAATCTGCCCATAACTTTCGATAGGCCCTGCGCTCTACCTGCTCCTATAAAGGACGCAGTGCCTAGTGTTGGTGGGCTTTTGCTTTTGGCAAAGAAGGGGTGCACCTTTGAATAGAAACACACGGCGTCTGGCAAGTGTCCTGGCCATCGGTGGCTTAGTGCTGGCGGCCTGCTCCCAGGCTGCCACGCCCAGCCCCACCCCGGCGTCGGCGACACCCACCCGGACCGTAGCCACCTCCACGCCGCCCGGGTCAACCGGGGTCGTCCAGACCCCCGTCCCTACCGCGGCGCCATCTCCCACACCAGCCAAAGCTGCGGGGCCGAAATACGGGGGCACCCTGCGCGCCCGCCTCAGCGGCGACCCGTCTTCCTATGAGCCGCAAATCCCCGGGTTCGCTGGGTCCGCGGACGGCGCCTTCAACTACAACCTGTCCTTCAGCCTCCTGGCCCAACGGAAAGCCGTGCCCACCGCCAACCCCCGGCCCGGCGAAGGGCTGTGCGGCGTCGAGATCGTCCCGGAGGCGGCCGAGAGCTGGAAGTGGGTCAACGACACCACCCTGGACGTCAAGATCAGGCCCAACGTCCGCTACTTCAACCGTGCGCCCATGAACGGCCGCGCCATGAACGCCAAGGACGTCGCTTTCTCCTTCGAGCGGCTGTGGAAGAACCATACCCGCGCCGAGCCTAACACCCGCTACATCGCCAGCATCGAGGCCAGGGATGACCTCACGGTCCGTTTCAACTTCAAGATACCGTGGCCTGCCTTTGTGCCTTCGGTCATGGCCGCCCACTACGGCGCCGGCGTCTATCCCCCTGACCTCGTGGAGAAAGCAAACAACAAGCTGGGCGCATTGGACATGTACGGCTCCGGGCCCTTCGCCGTGGACACGTGGACCCCAGGCGTAGCCGTGCGCTATGTCAAGAACCCCAACTACTTCAAGCCGGGCCTGCCCTACCTGGACAGGTTCGACTGGCTCATCGTTCCGGATATGTCCACAGCCATCGCCAGCATGCGGTCCGGCAGGCTGGACCTCATCGTCCGGTCCATATCGTACCCCATGGCTGCACCCTTACAGAACACCAGCGTGCAGACCACCTTCTGCCCGGAGGGCGCCCCTGCCCTGAATTTCTTCTGGATAAAGGACCCGCCCTTTAACGATGTGCGCGTCCGCCGGGCGGCCTCCATGGCCGTCAACCGCCCTGGCCTGGTACAGAGCGTCCTGGGCGGCTACGGCGTGGTGGGCCCTCTGGCCATACCTATCCAAGACGCCTATCTCTCCATGGAGCAGGTCCCTCCGGAAATCCGCAAGTGGGTGGAGTACAATCCGCAGGAGGCCAAGAGGCTCCTGGCTGAGGCCGGCTACCCCAACGGCTTCGACACCACATATGTTGCCGCGCCGTCACTGTTTGGCTCGCCCTTCAACGAGCTCGGCGAGGGCGCCATGGCCATGCTTCGAGACGTGGGCATTCGGGCCAAGACCGTGGTCCTGGAGCCGGGCCGGCATACCCAGGTGTCCCAGACGGGGGACTGGCGGGGCATCGTGCAAAACCGGGCCAACATGGTGGACGTGTACGAGTTCATCCCTCGCTGGGCAAGCGACGTGGGTTTCCGCCTCAACCGGGGCGGCATTGCCGACCCTGAGCTGGACAAGCTCATCGCTCAGTTCAATGCCGCCACTGACCCTGCCCGCGCCAAGGACTTGGCCCGTCAGATCCAGCTCCGTGCCATTGACCAGGCCATTGTGCTTGCCCTGCCTTCCCACACTGACTTCGCGGCCAACCAGCCCTGGGTGAAGGGTTTCAAACATGCGGAGCCGCTCAAGGCCCAGAACGTGGCCAACTGGGTCGAGGGCATCTGGCTAGACCGGTGAGGGAGGGGACGCCTGTGGACGCTAGCTTGGCCCTGGCCCGAAACGTAGTCAACACCAGCTACGCCGACCTGCCCGGCCCGGCGGTGGCCGCCGCCAAACGTAGCATCCTGGATGCCCTGGGCTGCGTCCTGGCTGCCTCCACTCTGGAGCCAGCCTGCCGCGCCCTGGTGGAGGTGGCCCAGGAGGCCGGGGGCAAGCCGGAGAGCTCGGTCCTCGTATTCGGGGGACGGTTGCCCGCCCCGTGGGCCGCCTTCGCCAATGGCGCCCTGGTCCACGCCCTGGACTACGAGGACGTGACCGACTCCCCGGGCGGCCACCCGACGGCGGGGACCCTGCCGGCGGCCCTGGCCGTGGCAGAGCGGCTGGGCGACGTTGATGGCCGGCGGTTCATCACCGCAGTGGCGCTGGGGCAGGATGTCGTGGTGCGCCTGGGCCAGGCCCGCACCAGGGACGGTGAGGGCTGGATGACCCCCTCCCTCTTCGGGCTGTTCGGGGGCACGGCTGCGGCGGGCAAGCTCCTTGGCCTCAATGAGGAGCAGATGGTGCGGGCCTTCGGCCTGGCCCTGCACCAGGCAGGCGGCAGCAGCGAAGGCGCCTATGACAGCGGCTCCAGCTACCGGGCCATCCGGGACGGCTTCACCGGCAAGGCTGCCGTGCTGGCTGCCCTGCTTGCGCAAAAGGGGCTGGCCGGCGCCCTCGACTCCATGCAGGGTAGGGCGGGTCTGTTCAACCTGTTTTTTGAGGGGCACTATGACCCCACGCCCCTCACCCAGGACCTGGGAGCGGACTACAAGGGCGCTGGAATAAGCTACAAGCCATGGCCCTCCTGCCGCGGGTCCCATACCTGTGTGGAGGCAGTGCTCGGCCTGATACAGGGGCATGACATCCGACCGGAGGACGTGGAGAAGATCGAGCTTACCGTCGGCGCCTTTGGCCGCAAGCTGTGCGAGCCTCTTGATGCCAAGCGCCAGCCGACTGCTGGCGTTGCTGCCAAGTTCAGCCTCCCGTACTGCATCGGCGTTTGTGTCGTCCGGCGGAAGCTCACCCTGGGTGATTTCGCTCCCCAGGCGCTGGCTGACCCTCAGGTCCTGGAGATTGCCCGCCGGGTGGCCTTTCGCTTCGACGCGGAGCGTAGCCGCATGGGCATCGAACCCGTCATCGTGGAGGTCCGCTGCCGCGATGGCCGCACGTACTCTCGGTCTGCGGACTGGGCCTACGGCAACCCGCGTAACCCCTTGAGCGACACAGACCTAGTAGCCAAGTTCAAGGACTGTGCCGCCTACTCCGCCAGGCCTTTCCCCGATAGCACTCTGGACCAGGTGGCAGCCTCGGTGATGCACCTGGAGCAGGTCCCCAACATCTCAAGCGTGGTCGGGCTCCTGGCGTAGCAGCGGTCCCCGGCCAGCGGCTCAAGCACGCTGGCGTTTTCCTCCCGCAGCATTCCAGTAATGCCTATCTCTTGCAATTGTTTGACAAGTCCATCTACAAAAGATATAATCGTCTGACTGCTCAAAGCAGGGGTTATGGGATAAGGAGGAGGCGAACGATGTTGGCACGAACAATCTGCTGTAGGGTGGTGGTGGATCCCCAGAGGGCCAGTCTGGCGCACATCGAGGGCAAGGACTATCTGGTGTGCAACACCGGGTGTAAGGGCTTCATCGAGAAGGCCTCCCCGGAGCAGCTTGAGGAACTCCTCACCTAGGCAAAAACGATACTTCAACCAGTCTCCGGAGGGTGCCTTGGGGCACCCTCCTCTTTTGTGCACTGTGTGCCCTCACACGTTACGCCTCTCGTCCCAAGAATGGCCCTCTAATCTGTAGGTCCGCCTTGCCAAGGTGACCAGGAGGAGGCAGCGGTGACGGCGCCCTGTGGCCCAGCACGGTATCCAATGGATGCACCTTAGAGGCCCGAAGGGTACTTTTCTGTCGTTGCGAGGCCCCGCAGGGCCGAAGTCCCGACGAGTCGGGACCTCTCTACGCATAACCAGGGGTTTCGGATTGCTTCGTCGCTACGCTTCTCGCAACTGTGCATGGCCGCTGGTCCGGCCACCACGCCGGATGAAAAACGGGGGCTTTTTCATAGGAACGACAGTTTGGATGCCATTCAAAGGGCCAATCCCTGTTTTCGGCTCCCGTGCCGGTGTTGCCGGTTGCGTTCACCCCAAATAGCCGAGGTCGCACGCACCTACTGGCGCCATGGGCGTGGCGACCATGGGCTATCTGATAGGTTCCGTATCGGCCGGCGTACCCTTGATCTTCGCCTCGTAGGTCTTGACGACCTTCTCCATCAGGTCCTTGATGTTGCGGTTGCCCCCCGCCTTGGCCGCCTTGCGCAACATGGCGGTGGTGATGTTGTCCTTGCTGCCCATGGAGTCATCGGGCAGCATGCAACCACAGTTCCAGCACATTGTCGCTTCCCCTCCCTACTAATCGAATCGAGAAGTCCTAGTCGTAGCCGGTGAACGAGTCTATCTTGATGAGCCTATCGGGCACCCCGAGGGCAAGAAGCTGGCCCTGAAGGGAGACCACCATCTTGGGCGGCCCCGACACGTAGTGCAATCGCTCCGAGTAGTCCGGCATCACCTCCCGGATAAGGTCGCTGTTGATCTGTCCGGTACGCCCCATCCAGCCCCCGGGCATGCTGCTGCCAGACAGCACGTGCACCAAACGCAAGCCCGGGAGCCTATGGGCAAAGAGGTCCAGCTCCTCGCGGAACACGATCTCCTCAACGCTGGAGCTGCCGTAGAGCATGGACGCGTCGCAGTCTCCGTCCTTGTCCATCACGTAGCGGAGCATGCTCCGCAGGGGGGTGATGCCGATTCCCCCACTGAGAAACGAAAGCTTCCGCTGCCGCAGCGGCAAGGTGAAGTCGCCCAGGGGGCCGCGCAAACGCGCCCAGGCACCCGGTGTCATGGCCGCCAGAGTCTGCGAGAAATCGCTATCCGTGATCCGTTTGGTGAACTCGATGTACCCTTTCTCCGTAGGCGAGTTTGAGAAAGAGAAGTGGTGCTCGGCCGGTTGCCCCTTCACCAGAATAGTGATGAAAAAGAACTGCCCGGGCCGGAACCGCACGTTCTTGCCCTGCACAGGAAAGCGGAAGGACCGTACGCTAGAGGTCCGGGGAATGACCTCACTCAGGACCGTCTCGAACTCCCACATATCCCCCGTTCCCCTTTCTATGGTGCTTGGCGGTTCCCATCGCCGATCAGCCGCTAGCCAGTAACAATTATCATCATCAAGAGCCGATTGCGCAAGCCCACTAGGGCCCAACACCCGCCGCCCAGACGATCAAACGGGAATGCGGTCCTTTACCGCCGGGTGCTACGAAGTGGATTCTGGGGCCATGGTGGCTGTGTGCTAGAATAGGCGGCAAGGGGGGCAAGATGATACTCAAAGGCTTCGAGCTGGGCTCCTTCATGGTCAACTCCTATTTAGTAGGGGATGAAGAGACGCAGGACGGGATGCTTGTTGACCCCGGCGCGGAGGCCGAAGCCTTGAAAGAAGAGATCGAGAAGGCGGGCCTGAACATAAAGCTCATCGTGCTCACCCACGGCCACATTGACCACATCGGCGCCATCGCCGCCTTGAAGGAGGCCACCGGCGCTCAGTTCGCCCATCACACTGATGAGGGACAGACCATCAAAGGCCGCGTCAACACCTATGTCATGATGGGCCGCCAGCCTCCCCTCATGCCCGAGCCTGACCGCCTGCTCCAAGATGGCGACACCATCGAGGTCGGCAAGCTGCGTTTCACGGTGCTGCACACGCCAGGCCATTCACCCGGCGGCATCTGCATCCTGGGGGATGGTTTCGTATTCACCGGCGACACGCTGTTTAACTCCAGCGTTGGCCGCACTGACATGCCGGGCGGCAACACCGCCCAGTTGCTCAGCAGCATTCACACCAAGCTCATGGTCCTGCCGGACCAGACAGTAGTGCTCCCCGGCCACGGCCAGCAGACCACCATTGGCCAAGAGCGGCAGTGGAACCCGTTCCTGCGCCCGGGCGCCGAGGGCCTCTTCTAGCCACGGCACGAGGGGCCACCGTTCCTCTCCTGGGGGAAAAAGGGGCGATGGCCTATCATCAAGAACGTGCTTCCAGGGCAGTCGTAGGGCCGAACAGAAAGGGAGGGAACACATGCCGAAGTTCATGGACCACCACCCCAAGATGCCACCCATGCCGCCCGAGATGATGAAGCAGCAACAGCAACGCCTTCAGCAGATCCAGGCAGCAATCAAGGCCAAGCAGGCAGACAAGTTCGGAGTCACCATTCTGAATGTCATTATGGCTGGCAATGGCGAGGCCTGGTGCCTAACCGAAGCCGCCAACGCCGACGCCGTGGTGAAGTCGCACGCCGCCAACGGCGTCCAGCTCCAGCGGAGCGAGGTGCTAGAGGTGAACACCCTGGCCTGATCGGGCCAGGGTACTGACACCGCTACCACGGCACCCAGAACGCCAGGCAGTGCCGCCAGTGCTAGACCCTCCGCCTTGCCGGCTGGACCTACGGGGGCGCCAGCTTCAGCGTGGGGACTACGTCCAGGTCCCAGCCGTGGCGCTCGCCGCGTTCTAGCCGGTAGTACCCCGCTGCGGCCACCATGGCCCCGTTATCGGTGCACAGGCTGATGGGCGGGCAGATCACGGGCAAGGGCACCGTATCCTCCACTACCTCCCGCAGACGGCGGTTGGCGGCGACGCCCCCAGCCAACACCAGACAGCGGGCATTGAAGCGGCGGGCCACGGCCGCGGCTTTGGCTGCCAGGACCTGCACCACTGTCTCCTGGAAGGCTGCGGCCAGGCCAGGCATGGCCTCGGGCCGGTAGTCCGGCGACTCCACCAGGCGCAGCACCGCCGTCTTCAATCCTGAGAAGGAGAAATCGTCGCTGCCTCGCAGCCAGGGTCGGGGCAGGCGTGGGGCAGGAGCAACTCCCCGGGCAGCCCGTTCTACGGACGGCCCTCCCGGAAAGGGCAAACCCAGAAGGCGGGCGACCTTGTCAAAAGCCTCGCCCGCGGCGTCGTCCCTGGTGCGGCCCACCATCTGGTACTGGCCGTGGGCGGGCATGAACAGGACCTCCGTGTGGCCCCCGGAGACCACCAGGGCCAGCAGGGGGAACTGCGGCTGGTCCTCGGGGGAACGGTCCAGCCACGCCGCGTAAATATGGGCCTCCAGGTGGTTCACCCCTATAAGGGGCAGGTCCCAGGCCCAGGCCAGTGCCTTGGCCAGGTTCAGGCCTACCAGTAGGGCGCCGGCTAGCCCAGGACCGTAGGTCACCGCCACTGCATCCAGGCCCGGAGGCGGCTTGCCCGGTGCGCCCGGACCCAGGCCGGCCCGCTCCAAGCAGGAGCGCAACTGGGGCAGTAGGGTGAGCAGGTGCTGACGGGATGCCACCTCGGGGACCACACCACCGTAGCGGGCGTGCAACTCTATCTGCGAGGCCACCAGGTTGGACAGGATGCGAGCGCCCCCCTGGACCACCGAGACCCCGGTCTCGTCGCAGGAGGTTTCCACCCCCAGGACGTTCATTCCAGATAGGCAGGACTGAGCAGGAGGGCCGAGAAACTGGCCTCTTCCCGGGCCAGCCGGTAAATGTCCCGCGCCGCCTGGTCCATGCCCGACGACAGCAGCGCCTCGATGCCCGCACGCGTAACCAGCCGCGACAGGGACGCTGAGGCCATCAGGAAAACATCGCCGGCGGCGACCTGGTGACGGTGCAGGTGGACCTGCGGCTCGGCGTCCGAGCCCAGCGGCCGGGGGTCAGCCGGGGCAACCAGCTCGAGCTGGCCACCACCCCAAATGCAGGCCAGGGTAGGCCCCGCCTGGGCCAGGTAGATCTGGCCAGCCCGGAGCAGGGCGCAGGTGATACCCAGGGCCGTCTCCTCTTCCCGCTCCCGCTCCTCCTGATGTACCCGCAGCAGGGCAGCCCGTAGACCGGAGGTGTAGGACAGGTTCCATCCCCTGAGCACTGACTCCACGCAGGCGATGGCCCGGCGGCAGGCTTCCTCCCCTGGCGGCGGTGTCGCCTCGGCATGGGTATAGAGCCAGTAGGCCCCGCCGCCATGATGCAGAATGCCCACACCAGGGCCTTTCTGCCAGGCCTTGCCTGAGGCTATGTAGAACTGGAGCATCTGGGGCCCGGCCATACGTACCTCCCTGAGACCACGGGCAATATACCAGATAAGGCGGCAGGCTGCAAACGTGGTGCGCCCCGGGTTCTACGTCAATAGGTGGGATAGTCCGCACGCCGCTCAAGAGTGCCATAGACACACGGAGCGACAAGCAGTCCGTTTACTGTGGCAAGCGAGCAAGGCGCCGGTGGCAAGAGCCGAGAGCCAAGCCTTCAGTGTGAGGCTTGCCCGGAAACCTCGCTGTCCCTATCATGGAGGCTGTGCTGGGAGTCACCCGTGGCCTATCTGTTCTGGCCTTGTTTGCGTGGGTGCTCGTCGCCTGTGCCCAACCCGAGCCGACGCCGCCAGCCACTCTCGCGGTCACAGCCACACCTGTCCCCTCTGGCGGGCCTGCTATTGCTCCCACGCTGGAGCCACTACCCACCCCTCGACCAACGGCTACGCCCTCGCCTGCGCGGCCCGCTGTCCGTAAGCCGGACAAAGCGGCAGCCTACCGGCCAGCCTGGGGCGAGCCAGACCTGCGGGGGTTAGATCCGTGGGGAGACGCCGGCGACGACACCGTTGACCTCACTGCGGTCTACCACCGGCAAGAAGGTGGACTGCTACGTTTCCGGGCCGACTTCCTCGACCTGCGGGCAGGCAAGGTCCCAGAGCTCTATCTGGCCCTGGACCTGGCGCCCGGCGGAGCCACACACCTGGAGCCAGGCGGCGCCAAGAGCGCCGATCTTGCCTGGGATATCCTGGTCAAAGTCACAGGTGGCGACACGGCCCAGGTCTTGGCAGCGGACTACCGCCCCGTCTCCGGAGCAGCGGTGGTCTTCAAGACTGATCCGACTCTGGACTACGTCACGATAGACCTTCAGCAGGACACCCTGCCGGTCCGGGTCTCCGCGCCCTTCCAGTTTCAGGCGCTTGCAGTGGCATCCGGGGGGACAGAGCTGGCAGACAAGACGCGCCCGATATCCAGCAACAGCGTGGAGGCGGGCAGGGCCAAACTGGTCTTCCGCTTCGGCAATCTGGAGGGACCGGGGACTCCCCACGGCGTGACCTCGTGGTACGACAGCGTTGAGACCGACCGCGACGGCAAGATGAAGCCCAGCGGATGGCGTTACCTTCTGGACGGCATGGAGAAGTACTGGATTCCCATGGCCCTGACCGAGAAACAGATAAACTACCTGGGCTGGACAGAGGACGTGGGACTTTACGACAGGCTGCGCGCCTTGCACGAGGCCGGGCTCTTGGACATGCCTGACACTCTGGCCTATGGCCACTTCATGCCCTGGCAGCCCCAGGATGTGGACGCCAAGGCCATCGCCCTTTCCAGGCAGTTGGTCCAGCAGATCGGCCTGCCGCCTTCCACCACGTTCAATCCCTACGAGGGACAGGCCACCGTGGCCGATCTCCAGACCATCAAGGAGACGGGTTACGAGTCCGTTATCATCGGGGGCGAGCAAGAATACTACAAGATGTTCGGGCCCTCGGGAGGGGAGCCGGTCCATGCCGCTGGGAAGCTGCACCGGGCCAACGGCATCAACCTGGTCTTTCAGCGGTTCCCCTTTTCGTTCGTGTGGGACCCCCGTTGGGGAGATGACCCGTACAAGGACTGGAGCGAGAGCGAGATGTGGCGCGGCTCCGACGGGGGGCTCCACGTCTGGTTTCGGCGCAACCTTCTAGACCTGGCTCTGGACCCAGACCAGGAGCAGTTCACCATGCTGGGCACGGACATCCACGTGACCCCGTGGGGGTTCCAGGAAGTCGTCGAGGCCAATCTGCGCTGGATCGCAGAGCATCCCTGGATTGAAGTCATCAGGCACGATGAGCTGTTTCACCAGGGCTGGAAGGTGATGGACCATGGCGACCTGGGCCTGCCCCCAGACACGCTCTTTTTCCGCTTCCAAATGGAGGGGGATGGCCACTACAACGCCTACTTCCCCCAGTTCTACTACGGCGGCATCGCTGACGGGCATTCCCCCTTCGTTGCCAAGGGGCAGCGCATTGAGTCCTACGCCGACTACGTCCCCTACTGGCGCGATGGGTTGCCCATCCCCAGCGGCAGGAAGATGGGGGACGACCGCACCCCGGGGACCATTATCTACGAGACACTGAATAACCTGCGCTCTGCGCCGGACAACGGGCTGACTACACTCGCCTGGCTCTCCTATTTCACCTCCATCGGCGAGCAGACCTTCCACTCGGTGAAGGACCACACGCCTCACGACCCGGACATGGAGAAGGGAGATGTCCCTTACGGAGGGGCCTACCTGCACCCCGCTGCCAAGATGAGGGCCAACAACCTTCGCCAGGTCAACAAGATCATCGCCGCCGCGCGTTGGGCGGACTCCGCTGGGCAGGGCAACGTCCCCGCCAGGCCGGCGGTCGAAGTCGCCGACCTGGACCTGGATGGGGAGGATGAGTACGTCCTGCGTAGCGACCGCCTCTTCCTGGTGTTCGAGGATGATGGGGGGTGCCTGGAGTACGGCTTTGCCTACGTCCCGGGGCGGGGGCCTGTCCAGTTCGTGGCGCCCGTTTACCAGTTCACCGCCGATATTTTCTGGGGGCCTTCACAGTGGGACTGGACCAAGGGCGAAGGCGGCCAAGTCAGCTACAGCCCCGCCTGGGTGGGCGCTTTCCTCGAACAGCTTATGGACAACACAAGCCTGGCACATGACAAATACGGGGTGGTCTTAGGTGAAGCCAGCATAGCTTTCACCTCGCCGGACGGGAAAGTGCGCAAGACGTTCAGCCTGGATGAGAAAGGTCAGGCGGTCCTTGTCCAGTACGAGACAGCCCAGGAAACTGTTGTTGAAACCCACGTGGCCCTGGACCCGTTGCGGATGTGGAGTCGGAGTTGGAGCCAGGGGATGGCGGAAGTTGAGACGCCCACCAGTTTGGGCTTGCGCTATCCAGATGGTCTAACCGCTACGCTGACCCTGGAGAAGGGTGCCAGGTGGTACAGTAGCGAGGTAACGTCATTCCTCGATTCCCCTGCCCGTTGGGAATGGCGCCACGACCCGAGCCGGACCGACTACCCTTCCGGACACTGGTTCCCCTACCCCTTCGCCGAAATGATGGTCTCGGGCCAGGGTAAGTTCACCGTGCGCCTGGACGTCGGGCCGTAGCCCAGGGGCCGCGCCACCCCTGTCAATTGGCAGCAGAGGCACTTGCCCCGCCCCCGGGCATCAACACGAGGACATCGAGGTGGCCCCGTGATTCCAAAGGCGAAAAACGGCGTCTCCCTGACCCGCCCGACGGTCCTTATGGTTTGACTCGCCGTTCAAACCGGGCCAGCCCCTCTGTTGGAACCGTCAACGCCGAACAATCCACGGACTACGGCCCCTGCATGGGCCTTGACAACGCGCCAGCCCCTGGCTAACATACTCTTAGCACTCTAGCCTACCGAGTGCTAATGCTGTGCGGACAACAATATTTAGGAGGTGAAGTAGTGGTCAAGAAGTACGAGCCGCTGGCAGACCGTGTGGTGATCAAACCCATTACCAAGGAGGAGGTGACGAAGGGGGGAATAGTCCTGCCGGATACGGCCAAGGAGAAGCCCCAGGAGGGAGAGGTCCTGGCAGTGGGCCCGGGGCGCCTGTCCGATGACGGCAAGCGCGTCGTCATGGACGTCAAAGTGGGCGACCACGTGCTCTACGCCAAGTACTCCGGTACGGAGCTCAAAGAGGACGGTCAGGAGCTGCTGATCCTGCGGGAGAGCGACATCCTGGCCAAAGTACGCTAGGTTAGAGGAGGAGGCATGCCAGCTAAGCAAATCTCATACAGCGAGGAGGCCCGGGCTTCCCTCAAGCGGGGCGTGGATGCCCTGGCCAACGCCGTGCGCGTAACCCTCGGCCCCAAAGGACGCACCGTCGTCCTGGACAAGAAGTTTGGCCCGCCGCTCATCTCCAATGATGGTGTGACCATCGCCAAGGAGATCGAGCTTAAGGACCCCTTCGAGAACATGGGCGCCCAACTGGTCAAGGAGGTCGCCTCCAAGACCAACGACGTGGCTGGTGATGGCACCACCACCGCCACAGTGCTGGCCCAGGCCATCATCCACGAGGGGATGAAGAACGTGGCCGCCGGGTCCAACCCCATGGCCCTCAAGCGTGGCATCGAGAAGGGCGTGGCCGCCCTAGTGGACGAGATCAAGAAGATGGCCATCCCGGTCTCCAACAAGGAGCAGGTCGCTCAGGTGGCTACCATCTCCGCCGGCGACCCCGAGATCGGCAACCTCATCGCCGAGGTGATGGACAAGGTTGGCAAGGACGGCGTCATCACCGTCGAGGAGTCCAAGGGCATCAAGTTCGAGACCGAGTATGTGGAGGGCATGCAGTTCGACCGTGGCTACATCTCCGCCTACTTCGTCACCAACGCCGAGCGCATGGAGTGCTCGATTGAGGACCCGTACATCCTGATCACGGACAAGAAGATCTCGGCGGTAGCCGATATCCTGCCCGTCCTGGAAAAGGTCCTTCAGGTAACTAAGAACGTGATCATCATCGCCGAGGACGTGGACGGGGAAGCCCTGGCTACCTTGGTGGTGAACAAGCTCCGTGGCACCCTGAGCATTCTGGCGGTCAAGGCCCCTGGCTTCGGCGACCGCCGCAAGGCCATGCTGGATGACATCGCCACCTTGACCGGTGGGCGGGTGATCTCCGAGGAAGTGGGCCGCAAGCTGGACTCCGCCACGGTGGCCGACCTCGGTCGCGCTCGCAAGGTGGTAGCCAACAAGGACGAGACCACCATCGTCGAGGGCCGGGGCTCCGAGGACGCCATCAAGGCCCGCATGAAGCAGATCAAGGCCCAGATCGAGGAGACCACCTCTGACTTCGATCGGGAGAAGCTCCAGGAACGGCTAGCCAAGATGGCTGGCGGCGTGGCCGTGATTAAGGTGGGCGCAGCCACCGAGGTGGAGCTAAAGGAGAAGAAGCACCGGGTGGAGGACGCCCTGTCAGCCACCCGAGCCGCTGTGGAAGAGGGCATCGTCCCGGGCGGCGGAGTGGCCTTCCTCAACGCCCTGCCTGCGCTGGATAAGACAAACGCCGTCGGCGACGAGGCCATCGGCGTGAACATCCTGCGTCGGTCCCTGGAGGAGCCCTGCCGCTTCATTGCCATCAACGCCGGCCGCGAGGGTTCCGTGGTCGTGGAGCAGGTCAAGAAGATGGCCAAGGGTGGTGGCTACGATGCCGAGAAGGACGAGTACGGCGACATGATCAAGAAGGGCATTATTGACCCGGCCAAGGTCACTCGGGCTGCCCTGGAGAACGCCGCATCCATCGCTGCCATGGTGCTCACCACCGAGACCCTGGTCACCGAGATCCCTCAAAGGGAGTCCGCAGCGCCCCAAATGCCGCCCCCTGAGTACTAGGGGGGGGTAGGGGCGGTCCGCGGACCGCCCGGGCCGAGGATACGGCGCACAAATGTAGGGGCGACCCGCTGGGTCGCCCCTACGTGTGTTTATCATGTTGGAGGAAGTCCGGGGGCCTGGGGTTATGTCACTCCCTAAACAAGGATGGACTCGCGTAGTGCCCCGATTATGGTCATCAACTAAATAGGGCGACAATTATCTGTCATTCTGATCCCGACGCATCGGGACTGCGGTTAAGGACGACCGAAGAATCCGTCTCTCGGCGCTGTGCCAGGCCAGGGGCTACGGATTCTTCGTCCTTCTCCGGAAGGACTCAGAATGACACTGGTGCGCGAACGTGAATTGGCACATTACTAAGAAGACCGTAAGTAGCCGGACTCTTCCGACGGGCTTTGTTCGTAGGGGAGAACCGCCGGTGTCCACTTACTAACGCACCCTTTAGTAAATGATTGATGACCATCATCGGGGCACGTGCCCGGGGCTTGGGGTATCCCGACATGGAGGCACGGGCCACCCATTGAATCGCCGGTTCGCGGCCTGGAAGACCAAGACCCACCATCTCCGGACGACAGCAAAGCTCCATCAGCCGACCCAAGCGGTGTAACAAGACAGGTCCAAACGAAGGTGTAGGTGGTGGACCTGGGGCAGGGGGTTGTCGTTGACGGGGGTTGGGGTGGAGTGGTAGGCTATAGTGAAATTTGTCTCAGGAGGTAGAGACGCTTGCTAGGGCTGCACCTATTGCCCCGCGAAGAGAAGTTCTACGATCTCTTCAAGCGTAGCTCCCAGAATATCGTTACCGGTGCTCAGTTGCTTCTCGACCTCGTTAAGGACTATCAGAGCCTGCCCGAAAAGGTCCAGCGCATCATCACCTGCGAGAACTATGGCGACGACGTCACCCACGAGTTGGTCCGCGAGACCCACCGCACCTTTGTCACTCCTTTGGACCGCGAGGACATCGTGGTCCTCGCTCAGCGCCTCGATGACATCATGGACTTCATCGAGGAGGCCGCCCGGGACATGATTGACTACAAGGTGGAGGCGCCCACGCAGAAGTGCGTGGAGCTGGTGGAGAACATGGTGGCCGTGGCGAAGCTGGTGGATGAAGCCATCGGCCAGCTCGCCAAACACAAGTTGAACAGCCTGCTGGACTACGGCATCCGTATCCACAGCCACGAGAACAAGGCGGACTACCTTTACCGTGGGGCCATGGTAGAGCTGTTCTCCAACTCCATGGACCTGGCGGATGCCATGAAGTGGCGGGAGATCTACCTCAATCTGGAGAACGCCACCGACCGTTGCGAGGACGTGGCCAACGTCCTCGAAGGCATCGTCCTCAAGTATGCCTGAAGCACGGCGCCCGGCGTCCTGCCGCGCCGACGCCTACCGTGTGGCCCAGTCCTTTAATACGCTCTGTCGCGTAGAAAGAGGACTCCATGACCGCTGACCTGTTGCCTCTGCTGCCGGTCCTGCTGCTGATACTGGCGGCGGAGTTCGTGAACGGCTGGACAGATGCCCCCAACGCCATCGCTACGGTGGTCTCCACTCGGGTCCTCAAGCCGTACCGGGCGGTTGGCTTGGCCACGGCCTTCAACATTGCGGGGGCTTTCTCGGGTACGGCGGTGGCCGCCACCATCGGCAAAGGGATTATCCGGCCTGATGCGGTGGATGCGGCCACCGTGGCCGCCGCCATGACGGCGATCATATTCTGGAGCACCTTGTCCTATCGCTTTGGGCTGCCCACCAGCGAGAGCCATGCCTTGGTGGCTGGACTAGCGGGGGCTGGGCTGGCCACGGCAGGGCCTTCCGTCCTACTCTGGGAGGGGTGGAAGAAGGTAATCATGGGCCTCGGGTTCTCTACCGTCATAGGCTTTGGGCTGGCGCTGTTGCTGATGGTGGGGCTGTATTGGCTCCTCCGTCGGAGCCGGCCGACTCGCATTCGCGGTGTTTTCGGCAAGCTCCAGATAGCTTCGGCGGCCTTCATGGCCTTTAGTCACGGCAGCAACGACGGTCAGAAGTTCATCGGCGTCTTCACCCTGGCCCTGGTCCTGGGGGGAATCCTGCCCCAGTTCGCCGTGCCCTGGTGGGTGATATTGCTGTGCGCGGGCACCATGGGGGTCGGCACCGCTTTCGGGGGATGGCGCATAGTGCGCACCATGGGCATACGCCTCACCAGGCTGGAGCCTGTGCATGGCTTCGCCGCGGAGACGGCGGCGGCCACCGCCATAGAGACGGCGTCGCGCTTCGGGATACCGCTAAGCACTACCCACACCATCAACATGGCCATCCTGGGGGTAGGGGCTACGCAGCGCCTCTCGGCGGTGCGCTGGGGCGTGACCGGCCGCATAGTCTCAGCATGGGTATTGACCTTCCCTGTCTGCGCGGGCATCGGCTTCCTGGCAGCGAAGCTCATAGGCATGGTCTTCTAGTCGGCAGGGACAACGGTGGTGGTCACCACGGCTCGGGCTGGCCGGCCCCGGGCGTCTCAGGTGAGTTCTTGCAGCCAAAAGGAGGCAAACCGCTCTTCAGGCGAGTAATGGCCCTACCCCTGGGGCGTAAACTGCGGCTGCCATGGCGTCTCCTGGCCGATCCCCGTGTACCAGTCCTTCCCAAGCTGGTATTGCCCGTACTGCTCCTGTACTTGGCCATGCCGCTGGATATCATCCCGGACTTCATCCCGGTCCTGGGCCAGCTCGATGACCTTGTCGTGGCTTTTCTCGCTATTGGTCTTTTCGCTAAACTGTGCCCTCCAAAGCTCGTTGATGAGCATATCAGTGCCCTGGAAACGGACGAGCCTGGCTAGCGCAGCACCCCCAGCCAGTACTCCCCAGCCAACACCAGTGCCCCCAGTGCCAGGCTGGCCAGTGTCACCAGAACGCCCACCTTCAGGAACTCCCAGAAGCCCACGTGCACGCCTCGCCGGGCGGCGCTCTCAACAACGATGATGTTGGCCACGGCGCCGATGAGGGTCAGGTTGCCTCCCAGCGTGGACCCTGCGGCCAAGGCTACCCACAGCAAGTGGCTGTGGACCGACTCAACGGCATGCAGGAGCAGCATCACGAGGGGAACGTTGCTTACTACTTGAGACCCCAGGGCACTGAAGGCCACCAGGCTGCCCATGCCTTTCAGGTCAGGCTCGATCACCAGGAGTCTGAGGAGTGGGTCCAGCACGCCCGCCTGCTTGGCACCGCCCACCACTACGAAAAGCCCCGCGAAGAACAGCAGCAGCACCCAGTCCACGGTGCGGATGGTCTCCGAGGGCCGGACCCGCCCAAACAGGAGGACCGCCGCACCAGCGGCGAGGGCAATGACCGGCACCTGGACGTTAACCGCCGAGCTAAGGAAGAACATGACCAGCGTGACCCCCAGGATAACCGCCGACCAGCGCATGGAGCGTGGCTGGTACGCCTCGGCCACTATCTCGGGACGGACCTGGGCCGCCGTGCCCTCGAACTGGCGGCGGTACAGGAGCCAAATGACCAGTATCAGGGCCGCCGTAGCGGCGAGGGCCACAGGCGCCAGGTACAGGAAGAAGCGGGCAAAGGCTATCCCGGAGCGCACCCCAATGAGCATGTTCTGGGGGTTGCCCACAATCGTTGCCGTGCTGCCGGTGTTGGAGGCCATGGCCTCCGCTATCAGGTAGGGGATCGGGTTGGCCTGGAGGCGGCGGCAGACTTGGAGGACCACGGGAGTGAACAACAGGACCACCACGTCGTTCACCAGAAAGGCGGAGAGGACGGCGGTGGCTACGACCTCGATGACCAGGAAACGCCAAGGGGTCCGCGCCAGGCGGAAAGCGCGGTCGGCCAGCAAGTGGAAGAAACCATTGTGGCGTAGCACCGCTACCAGGATCATCATCCCCAGGAGCAGGGAGATGGTATTGAAGTCTATGGCCGCCACCGCCTGGTCCAGGGTCATGACCCCCAGCAGGACCATGAGCACAGCGCCCGTGAAAGCGGCGGAGGGCCGGTCCAGGGCTATCCCGGGCAGGCGGGTGAAGGCTATCCCGACGTAGGTGATGATCAGAACGGCAGCGGCTATCGCCATGGCCTCACGCCGTCATGTTCAAGGCAGTCTCGAGTCATATCCTGCCCGGGCCTACCTGCGTACCAGGGGCTGTCTCCAGTCCTTCTCGGGCGAATCATGTGGATATTCTACCGTTGTTGAGTCGGCTCGGCGAGAACGGCCAGCCCGTCCGCTAGCCCCGGGTTTGGGTTGGGGTTTACTTCCGCCTCTCGTTGTGGTAATCTCTATTAGAAGCCCCTCGCTATTAAGAACAAGTTAACACGCATGAACAATCGAATAAGGGGGGGAAGGGGCTGTGTAATCATGTTCTCCAGAACGTTTCTAAGGATTGTCGGGGCGGTGGTCCTGGGGTATGTGGGGTGGCAGCTTGGCCGTCTGACCGACGGGGGGGACATCACCAACCCCTGGCTGTTGGCCTACGTTGGTGGCGGTGCGATCATAGGCCTGGTGGTCGCGCCATGGTTAGTGTCCCCAGTGGCCAGCAGAGTCCAGAGGGCTATCGTCCGCACCTCAATCCACCATTTCGTATCCGGACTCATCGGTCTGGCAGTGGGACTTGGCCTCGGCGCCTTGCTGGCGCCTCCGTTGTCACTTCTTCCCGGCATGTGGGGGCGGCTGGCGCCCATGGCCGTCAGCCTGTTCCTCGCTTACATGGGCGCATCCGTGGTAGTTGCCCGAGAAGGGGATATCCTACAGCTCCTGGGGGGCTCTTTTGCCTCCATGACGGCCTCGGCGCGACGCAGCGCCCGGGGGAACCCTATTCTCCTGGACACGAGCGCTATCATTGACGGCCGCATCGCCGACGTGTGCCAGACCGGTTTCCTTCAGGGGACTCTGGTCATCCCCAAGTTCATTCTGGACGAGCTTCAGTTCATCGCCGATTCCACGGACAGCCTGCGTCGCAACCGGGGACGTCGCGGCCTCGAGGTCCTGAACCGTCTCCAGAAAGAGACGACGGTCCCTGTCCAGGTGATGGATGTGCCGGTGGGGGACGCCGAAGACGTGGACAGCAAGCTGGTCAGGCTGGCCAAGCGCCTGCGCTCACCCATCGTGACCGGGGACTACAACCTTAACCGGGTAGCCGAGCTCCAGGGGGTCAAGGTCCTCAACGTGAACCAGCTTGCCAATGCCCTGAAACCAGTGGTCCTCCCGGGAGAGGAGATGGCCTTGCGTATCCTCCAGGAAGGCAAGGAGATGGGCCAGGGTGTGGGCTTCATGGACGATGGTACGATGGTGGTGGTGGAGGGTGGGCGTCGCTACCTGAACCGGGATGTGAGCGTGGTGGTGAGCCGGGTGCTTCAGACGGCCGCGGGCCGGATCATCTTTGCCCACCCCAAGGGGGAGTGAATGGGAGCGGTAGCCAAGGGTCCCGACGACAAGGTGGTGGCCATTGTGGTGGCGGCTGGCCTCAGCCAGCGCTTTGGGAAGGACAAGATCTGGGAACAGGTGGCAGGACGGCCGTTGCTGGCCTACACCTTGGATGCCTTCGAGTCGTGTCCTGAGGTGGACGAGGTGGTCCTGGTGCTTAGCGCCGCGAAGCTGGAGACGGGGAAGGCGTGGGTGGAGAGCGGGCGCTGGACTAAGGTCAAGACTGTGTGCCCCGGCGGCGACTGCCGTCCGGCGTCAGTGGCGGCGGGGCTGGCCCATACCAAAGGGGCACGGTGGGTGGTGGTGCATGACGGTGCACGGCCGTGTCTCACACCAGACATGGTGTGCCGGGGGCTTTTTGCCGCCAAGGAGACCGGGGCCGCGGTCGCGGGCGTTCCGGTGACCGACACCATCAAGGTGGTCGGTCAGGAGGGGGAAGTCAAGGCTACGCCCCGGCGCAAGGAGCTGTGGTCTATCCAGACTCCACAGGTGTTCCGCTACGAGCTCCTGGCGCAGGCGTATCAGGAGTTCGGCCCCAGCGAAGAGGCCACGGACGACGCTACTCTGGTGGAACGGCTCGGTCATCGGGTCACCGTCTTCTGGGGCGCCTATAGCAACATCAAGGTCACCACACCTCACGATGTGACCATGGCCGAGGCGCTGCTGGGGACGCCCCGTCACGCCGGCGCCGTATAGGCCGCATGCCTGTTGGCCTCGGCTACGACATCCATCCGCTGGCCACTGGTCGCAATCTGATGCTGGGTGGGGTCGAGATACCCTTTGATCGTGGGTTGGTCGGGCACAGTGACGCCGATGTCCTGACACACGCCATCATGGACGCCGTGCTGGGGGCCGCTGCCCTGGGCGACATCGGGGAGCACTTCCCCGCCTCGGACGCGCAGTACAAGGGCATATCCAGCCTAGAGTTGGCCCGACGGGTGGCCACGTTGCTCACGGCGCACGGCTGGCGAATCGGGAACGTAGATGCTATCATCGTGGCGCAAGCACCCATGCTGTCGCCCCACATCCCGACCATGCGACAACGTCTGGCCAGCGCCCTGGGCATTGCGCCCGGGCAGATAAGTGTGAAGGCCAAGAGCCCTGAGGGTCTTGGCTTTGCCGGGCGGGGCGAGGGCATGGCCGCGCATGCGGTGGCCTGGGTAGAGCGGGCCAGCTAGCTGAGGCGAGAGGCAGGAGTGACAAATGGCGTTGAGGCCCTGGGTCAAGTTCACCTACGAAGACTACCGGAGCCTTCCGGAGTCCGAGACCAAGCGGTACGAGCTGCTGGAGGGAGAGTTGGTCATGGTCCCGTCACCCAACACATATCATCAGCGGATCTTTGGCCGCTTGCACGTCCTCCTCGTGGACTATGTTGACAAAAACAGGCTGGGCGAGGTGTTTGCTGCGCCCTTCGACGTAGTCCTCAGTGAAGACGTTGTCCTCCAGCCGGATATCATCTACGTGTCCAATGAGCGGGCCGGTATTATCACGCCGCAGAACATACGAGGAGCGCCTGACCTGGTAGTCGAGGTGCTGTCTCCGGCTACCGCAGAGCGGGACCGCATCTACAAGCGCTCCCTGTACGCCAGGTACGGGGTCAGGGAGTGCTGGATCGTGAACCCGGGAGAGAAGACTATCGAGGTCATAGAGCTAAGCCGGGAAGGCCCGTCCCGTTTCGAGATCTACCGGGAGCTGGAGAAGCAAAGCCTCCAGTCGCTGGTGCTGCCGGGACTTGCCATTCCTCTTGTGGACGTTTTCTAGGCAGGCGTGAAGTGATGGCGCGCAGGTCCAGGATCAAGTTTACCTATGAGGACTACCGGAACTTGCCCGAGTCCGAGACCAAACGGTACGAGCTCCTGGAAGGAGACCTGGTCATGGTGCCATCTCCCACTACATACCACCAGCAGGTGTCCCAGAACATTGAGCGCGCTCTGGATAGTTTCGTGCAGAAGAATAGTCTGGGACGGATGTTCCACGCCCCTTGCGACGTGGTGCTGAGCGAGAATACGGTTGTGCAGCCGGACATATTCTTCGTTTCCAAGGAGAGGGAGGGTATCATCACCCTTCAAAGTGTCAGGGGCGCGCCTGACTTGGTAGTTGAAGTTCTCTCTCCCGGCACAGCCGACCGCGACCGCACAATCAAGCGCGCCCTATATGCCCAGTACGGAGTCCAGGAGTGCTGGATAGTTGACCCCGACATGAAGATTATCGAGGTGCTGGTATTGGGCGAGCTGGGGTTCCGGAGCATTGCCGTGTACACGCAGCAGCAGACGCTGCGCTCGCCGCTACTCAAAGGTTTTGGCTTGCCCGTCAGCGAGGTCTTCCCGTAAGGATATGAAGCTATACAATACTCTATCGGGCCGCAAAGAGGAGTTCACCCCGCAGGACCCGCCCGATGTCCGCATGTACGTATGCGGCGTGACGCCGTACGACGACTGCCACCTGGGGCACGCCATGTCCTATATCAACTTCGATACACTACGGCGGTTCATGGAGTACCGGGGCTATCGCGTTCGCCACGTACAGAACTTCACCGATGTAGACGACAAGATCATCGCCCGGTCGCAGAAGCAGGGGGTGTCCCCCACCGAGTTGGCCGAGCGGCACATCGCCGGCTACTTCCGGGACATGGACGCTCTGAACATCCAGCGGGCGCATGTTTATCCCCGGGTCACCCAGGAGATACCCGCCATAATTGAGACCGTGCGTGTGCTGGTGGACAAGGGGCATGCTTATCGCCTGGGGAACAGCGTCTACTTCCGGGTCTCGTCCAAGGCTGACTACGGCAAGCTGAGTCACCGCCGCATGGAGGACATCTCTCCCAGCGAGCTCGCCGAAGGCAAGGAGCACCCGGCGGACTTCGCCCTATGGAAAGAGAGCAAGCCGGGAGAGCCTTTCTGGGACTCGCCCTGGGGCGCCGGACGGCCGGGCTGGCACATCGAGTGTACCGCCATGTCACAGAGGTATCTTGGGGAGACCTTGGACATTCACGGCGGCGGCCAGGATCTGGTCTTCCCGCACCACGAGAACGAGATCGCCCAGTCGGAGGCCTACACCGGCAAGCCTTTCGCCCGCTTCTGGCTGCACAACGGCATGCTTCAGCTTGGCGCGGAGAAGATGAGCAAGTCGCTGGGCAATTTGGTCACGGTCCAGCAGATGTTGTCCCAGCACAGCTCGGACGCCATCCGGCTGTTCGTGCTCTCGTCCCACTACCGCGGGCCGCTGGCCTACAGCGAGGACGCCCTGGCGGCTGCCGAGCGCGCAATCGAGCGCCTGCGCGTGGCGGTGTTGGGCGCGATTCCCCAAGGTGGCGAAGCACTCGACCCCTCCCCCTACCGACAGCACCTCATCGAGGCGATGGAGGATGACCTCTCGGCGTCGCAGGCGATAGCCGCGCTATTTGAGCTTGCCCGGGACATCAACCGGGGCCGGGAACAGGGGCAGGCCGTAGGGCAGGCGGTCGCCACACTGCGTGAGTTGGCGGGGGTGCTGGGCCTCACCCTACGGGAGCCAGAGCGCCGCTTGGAGCCGGGGCCTCTCCTGGAGCTGGCGGCTTCGCTGGCCAAGGAGGTCGGTGAACCGGCCCCCTCTCTGGACGACAGCGCTGAGTCGGCAGTGGCGTTTCTAGTGGCCCTACGGGCGCAAATGCGGCAGGCGAAACGTTGGGCGCAGGCTGACACCATCCGGCAGCGGCTGGCGGGCCTGGGCATTGCCCTGGAGGATACGGCGGCGGGCACTGTATGGCGCATCCGTGGAAGTAGCAGCCGGGAGCAGGACTGAAACCTGTTAGAATAGGGGCGTTGCATCCGGCGACGTACAGGAGGTTCTGATGGCGCAACAGGCCCACAGCAAGGAAGAGGTCCTCGGCATGCTCAACAAGGTGCCGGTGGCTACAGTGGCCACCGCCGCTGGCGAGAAGGTCCGCACGCGCATGATGCACTTCGCTGCCGACGAGGACTTCTCCATCTATCTGGCTACCATGAAGGGGGACCCCAAGACCCTCCAGTTGACCCATCACCCCTTCGTCTCCCTGCTGGTGCACGAGCCGGGGGCAGACATCAACGACTCCCGGGAGGTCGAGATAGAAGGGTCTGCCCGCTTCGTGCGGGATGACGCCCAGCGGGAGAAGGCCCTGAAGCTGACTGCCCAACGCTCGCCGGTGGTCCAATACCTCACATCCACAGGCAACGCCGGCCTGCTGGACTGCCTCCAGGTCGTGCCCGAGACGGTCAAATACCGGGTGTTCAAGGAGATCGTCCAGGGCATGCCCCCCACTGTCCTGGAGTTCCCCCAGAACAAGCCTACCGTGAGCGAATGGACACGGCTGCGCCAGAAGCTCCACATCTGGTACGTGAATACCAGGGTACCCTTCCTGACGGCGGCCCTGGTGCCGGTGCTGCTGGGCACGGCGCTGGCCTGGTTTGCTGTCGGCGGCCTCCACTGGGGCTTCTTCCTGCTCACGCTTATCGCCGGGCTGGCAATGCACGCTGGGACCAACGTGATCAACGACTTCTTTGACTACAAGAGCCACAACGACGACATCAACCGCGAGTTCATCCGGCCCTTCAGCGGCGGCAGCCGGACCATTCAGCTTGGCTTGACTAGCCCGCTGGAGACGCTCATGCTGGCGCTGTTCTATTTCGGCATTGCCATCGTGCTGGGCCTGGTGTTGGCCTGGACGCGCGGTTGGCCCATCCTGGCCCTGGGCATAGTCGGAACGATTTCCGGGTTCTTCTACACGGGTTATCCCTTCAAGTGGGCGCATCGGGGTGTGGGTGAGCTGGTAGTGGGGCTGAACTTCGGGCCGCTCATGGCCCTGGGCGCCTACTATGTGCAGACGCAGCAGTGGAGTTGGACGCCAGCCATCGCCGCTATCCCAGTCGGCCTGCTTATCGCCGCCGTGCTCTACATTAACGAGTTCCCCGACTTCACTGCTGACAAAGCAGTGGGCAAGCGCACGTTGGTAGTGCGCCTGGGCAAACGGCGCGCGGTGGGCCTGTACGCGCTGATGGTGGCAGGCGTGGTCGTTTCCATCGTCCTGGGGGTGGCCCTGGGCGCACTGCCTGCGGCGGCGCTCTTGGGGCTGCTACCCATGCCTCTGCTAGTGAGGGCGACGGCCTACGCCTACCGCCACTACGCCAGCCCCTTCGACATGGCCCCGGCCAACGGTCTGACCATCGTGGTGCACCTGGCCGTGGGCTTGCTCCTGGCTCTGGCCTATGTCTGGGCCGGCGCCGGCAATGGTGGGCTGAGCTATGTGGTCCCGCTGGGCGTGCTGTGCCTGGCCTTCATTGGCTACATGTACTGGCAGATGGAGAAAGGGCGCAAGGCCTTTGTGGGGTTGAAACAGGTGGTGAAGTAGCGGGGCTGGAGCGCCGGATCAGGACCGAAGCAGGGCGGCGAATCCGTCAACTGTAAGGGCCACCTCACGAATCAAAGTCCTCAGCGTGCCCGGTTTGAGTTCCTTGTGGCCTCCGGGCACGCTCAGGTGCCTGCCGTCAACGTGGTAGAGGATCGCGTGGTCTCCGTGCCAGTGGTCCAGGTAGAAGCCGGCCCTCTGAAAAGCGCGAATGGCATCATTACCCCTGACTACCGGCAGGCGCGGCACTAGACCGCAACGGGCATGGACACTTCCACCACGTCGGTCTCGATGGTGAGAGGAAGGCCCTCAGCTTGACGCGCCGTGAGACAGCGGCGTACCTCCTCAGCAACCAACTCAGCAGTCTCATGAGGAGGCGGTCTGTGGTGTTTCTCCCTGACAGCCAGAATGCCCTCAATCGCCTCACGTATGTTTGCGAGTGCCTCTTGCCTGGAGTCACCCTGACTCACGCAGCCCGCCAGTGTCGGACAATAGACTGAATATCCGACTTCCTCAGGCTCCAAGATGACAGTGAATCTCATGATAACGCCATAGCTATTGTAGCGGTGTGCGGTGCGGACCGTCAATTTCACGGCGATAGGATGGTCACAAGCACCTCGTCGCCCACCCCTGCTCCCAGGCCCTGGGCAGTGTTGCCGTTGCGGGTGGCGATCTCCAGGTAGCCGCTGCTGCCCATCAGGGCTAGCAGGTCGCCGCCCTCGGCGAAAGTAGCGCTCAGCCCGGAGATAACCTGGCCCTTGACCTCCACGCGCAGGCCAGCCGGGGGCAAGTCGCTTTCCCGGATGTCCGTGATCAGGTTGCCGAAGCTGTCCACGTGCAGCACGTGGCCCAACAGCCGGCCTGGCCCGACTTGTCTGGGTCGGGGCAGCGCAAAGGCGTTCACAGTGGCGATGGCCTCTCCTAGCTCCTCCGGCGACCTTCCCAAAGAGAGGTGGGCCGCCACGGGCGCGAAGATGTCTCTCCCGTGGAAGGTGCTGCTCACCGGGTGGCGCCACCACTGGGGCCTGGTGAGGGCGTAGGCGGACATGCCTTCTGGCAGCGCGACCTGCCGCAGCGGCGGCCGGCGCACTCCAGGCTGGAGCCATCCCGACACGTCGGGACCGTGGGGGGCGGGCGCGACGTAGCTAAGTACGCCGTTGTCCGGCGCCAGGAACCGGCCTTTGGGGGTGACTAGCAGCACCGCGCGACGGCACGTGCCCACCCCGGGGTCCACCACGACCACGTGTATGGTCTCCGGCGGGAAACACTCGTACACCGTGCCCAGCAGGAAAGCCGCCTGGAGCACGTTCTGCGGCTGGACAGTGTGGCAGATGTCCACCAGGACTGCGTCGGGGTTGCTGCCCAGGACTACGCCCTTCATGGCGGCGACGTAGGTGTCGCTAAGGCCGAAGTCGGTGGTCAGGGTGATGAATGCGCGCATTCGGGTCCGTCTGGTGTGGCTAACAGCAACCCCGCGTCATGCCTTACAGGGTAAATCCCCCCCCTTGCCTCGGGGGCTCGGTGGTCCAGTGGTGGGGGGTGCTATGAGGTGTGGGCGCGGACCGTGAGCAAGGAGATGGCGATGAATATCACCGCCAGCACGATGGTGAGCTTGAACAGGCTGCGCTCTACACCTCGGCGGGTGCGGTACGGAGTGGCGCCGCCGCCGAATATGCCCCCCAGGCCGGCGCTCCGTGCCTGCATGAGGAGGGCCACCGTGAGGACAATGGACACCATGATTTCGGCCAGGTTCAAGTAAGTTATCATGGACTAGAGACCTATCTCCTTCAAGGGCGGGCGCCTCTCGCCCCGCAGCGTGGGGCATGCCTGCCCGGCATCGCCCACCTCACAACCGTGGACCCGGCTGGAGCCCACCATTGGGGGTACCGGCGCCTCGCGCTGGGCAGCATCCCCTCCCCAGGGCCAAGCCTCACCCTTGCCTATTGGCTTTTGTACCTGTAGCACCAACTGGTTGCCTCGCACCTCTAACGCCAGGAAGTCACCTTCCTGGATGTTCAGCGCCTCGCGCACTGAGCGAGGCAACGTAACCTGGGCCCTCTTTCGCACCTGCACTAGCTCAGACATCTCCCCACTCCCCCATCAAAGTCCCCTAACACTATAACACAGGGGCGTAGTGGATACGACAACACCGTAATCCGTGGATTCTTGTCATGGCCCAGATACGATTCAGGTATGCGGGAGTTGTCACCCAGCGGGTGATGCCCCGCTCATATCTGCATCTTATTTGCCCTGGCGCAACAATCCACGGATTACGGACAACAGTCTCTTCGCAGCCAATCAGGATGTCATGCTGAGTCCCGACCTTTCCAGGTGGGCCGTCAAGGCCTGCCCTGAACGCAGTGAAGGGGCGAAGCTTGTCGGGACGAGGCATCTCAGTGTGGGGTGGGAAGCACTTCTACGAGGTCCTCTGGTCGCTACACTTGCTCGGGAACGTCCATGCCTGTTGCTATCGGCACCACAGGCAATGAGAACGCGTTTGGCCGTGGGGGAGTCCCGACCCTTCGGGCTGCGGCCCTCAAGGGTAAGCTCCTCGGGACGACGGAAGAATGCGTGCCCTGGTCTGCTGCTGCCACGGTCATAGCCTGGGAGGACGGATTCTTCGCCCTTCTGCGGAAGGGCGAAGAATGACATGTGCAACAGGTCCCGCACGGAGCGAAGTAGCGTGACCTGCGCCTTCTTGCGTACCTGTACCAGGTCTGACATGGGCCGTATTCCCCTTGTCTAACTTTCCGAAAGTCTCACGCTGAGCCTAGCACGCGGGACGGGCTATGCACGGGACCTGTTCGCCTACCCCAGCGGTGGGCACACATCGCACCCCTGGCACAGGCGGCCGCAGCAGGGGGCGGCGTGGCGTTGGACCTCAAATCGGTACAGGCGCACCGGCTCCCGGAGGCCGATGCCGGCCTTCATCCGACAGATGTCGAGCTGTTGCTCCACGGTGTCCACGCCCTCGAGGTCGGGGAGCAGCAGGCCCTTGCGCCAGCCCGCTTCCACGATGGCCCCGTAGCGTCTGGGGTCCAGCGCCTCGGGCCCGGCCACAGGCTCCGGCTCGGTGAGCACGTCCACGCTGTAGTCCAGGTCGGCCAGCTCATCGGCGCCTACCGGCGGGAAACGTGGGTCGCGGGTGGCCGAGGAAACGGCGTTGTGGACAACCTCCGCAGCCAGGCTAGCCTGGGTAGGGTGGAAGGTGCCGATGCAGCCGCGCAGGTCGCCCAGCTTGTGGATGGAAACGAAACAGGCCGCCTGGGGCGCCATCTCGGGGGGCGCCGCGACAGGCTCGGAGACCTCGCCGCTGGCCACGTAGTGCTCTACGCTGAGCTTGGCCAGGTGGGCTAGAGGGGGCGCTGACCCCCGCCGAACGGCAGGGGTGGCGGATGCCGCCGCCTGGCCCGCGGCGCCAGTGGCAGCGTCCGCACCAGCCACCGTTGGGAACGACGCTACCAGGTAGCCCACCCCGAACGGCCCTTCGTAGGAAAGGACCTGCGGCGTCACATCGAGCCCCTCCAGGGCGCCCAGCAGGATGGTGATGGAGCGCAGCCCGCACTCACCCGCCCGCTCGACAAGCTCGGGGTCCAGGGCCAGCACGCCCGCGCCGTCCCGCGCGCCCACCAACTCCACCAGCTTCTTGTCGAAGACCGCGCCCTGGGGGTCGTAGCCCGCGGGGGCCGAGGGCAGCAGGCGGTGGGATAGGTCGCCGCTGGCGATGAGCGCTATGCGCTGGGGCAGCGAGTCGGCGGCCCGGCGCAGGGCCTTGCCGTACTCGTGGTGCGTAGTCAGGGGCAGCCAGGAGAAGGTGAGCGGTACCAGGGGCAGGCTCGGCAGGGCCTTGGTGAGGAAGTAGAGGGGGACCAGCACCCCATGGTCGAGCTCGTAGCGGTCATCCCCGATGGAGTGGAGAGGAATGCCCGCCTCGCCCGCGGCCTGCTGGATGGCGGACACGGCTCCGACATCGTTATCGAAGCGATAGTCTAGCCCGGCACAACGCGGCCCCCACTGGCGCAGGCTCCCCTCGCAGACCGCGGCGGTGGCGATGCCCATAGCGTCGGGGCAGGCGATACCGTGGGGGCTAATGAGCCATAGCTCGTCGGGTTGGTGGCCCGCCAACTCGCGGGCCAGCCGGTCCATGGCGGCCAGGGTTGCCGATACCCGGCGCTCCCCGCCCGCACCTATTTCGGGGACCATGATGGGGGGATGGGGTGTGATGCAACCGAAGACTAGAGGCACAGCCCGTCACCTCCTGCTCAGGGCCGAGGGGCCGACGGCGTGGCCGGAGCCCGCTGCCAGGCTGCCGTCTTGAAGTTCAGGTCAGTCCCGCAGCGGGCGCAGCGTCCCGACATGTTGGGGTCCAAACCCAGGATTTCCGTATGGTAGCCTACCCGTCTCACCGCGGTCTGGCCGCAGGAGTTGCACACGGTGTTCTCCCCAGGATGGGTCGGAACGTTGCCCACGTACACGAAACGAAGGCCCACCCCCTTGCCGATGTCGTAGGCGCGCTCCAAGGACTCAATGGGCGTGGGTGGCAGGTGGCGCATCTGGTGCTGAGGGTAGAAGCGCGTCACGTGCCAGGGCGTATCCGGCCCCAGGTTGTCCCGCACCCACGTGGCCAGTCCCGTAAGCTGCTCGGGGTCGTCATTCAATGTGGGGATGAGGTTGGTGATGACCTCCACGTGCATCCCCCAGCGCTCCTGGGCGCGCACCGCCGCGGCCAGGACCTCGCGCCAGCGCTTGATCTTGGCCAGGCCCACGTACACTTGGTCGGTGAAGCCCTTGATGTCCACGCGGAAGGCATCCAGATAGGGTCCTATGGTGTCCAGGGCCTCGGGGGTGATGTAGCCGTTGGTGACGTAGACGGTGTACAGGCCCGCCTCCTTGGCCAGGCGAGCGGAGTCCAGGGTGTACTCGAACCAGATGGTGGGCTCGTTGTAGGTCCAGGCGATGCCCTGGCAGCCATACTGCTTGGCCAGGGACACGGCCAGCTCCGCTGGCATGTGCTGAGAGTAGCCCGCCACCTGCTCTGGTGTGCCGAAGGAGATCTGCCAGTTTTGGCAGTGCAGGCAGTGGAAGTTGCAGCCCCAGGTGCCCAAAGAGAAGACCTGACTGCCGGGGAAGAAGTGGAACAGAGGCTTCTTCTCGACTGGGTCCGCGGCCACAGAGGATACATCGGCGTAGTTGAGTAGGTACAGCGTGCCCTCGTCGTTGCGGCGCATATGGCACGCGCCCAGCTTGCCCGGCTGTATGCGGCAGCGCCACTGGCACACATGGCAACGGACGGCAGAGCCGGGCAGCACCTCGTAAAGCAAAGCCTTGATTGCGGGCATAGCGTCTCCTGGAGTCAAAGCCCATTATAGCACCGGCGGAGGGTAAGCCATGCCCGGCTCTCGCGGCCTGTACTGACATCCGGCCATTGACATGTCTAGAACATATGTCCTATCCTGCGGGCAAGAAAACGGAGGAGGTCTGGAATGGGCGAGACCATGGACATCCCCCCAACCACCGAGAAACCCCCGGCCGGGCCGGAGGCGCCCCACGCAGTGGACGCCGTGGCGTTGCTACAGGAGACCGCCAGCCTCCGCGACAGGCTGGCGTTGGCCGTGGGCAAGTACCGCGTGGCGGTGCTGGCCCGCTTCCCAGAAGTGCCCCAGGAACTGGTGTCTGGCGATAGCGTGGAGGCTGTGGATGTCTCGTTGGCGGCGGCGCGAGGCGTCGTAGACAGGGTACGGGCGCAGTTGGAGGCGCGGGCCGCCGCCGAACGCGTGCCTGCTGGGGCGCCACCCCGCTCCCTTGCCGACGTGGCTTCACTGTCGCCCGGCGAGAAGATCGCCTACGCGCTTTCTCGCGGGCGCTAGCCAGGGAGAAGCTTCACTGAATGGGAGGAGTGATGGCCACCGGCTGGCCAAAGGCCGACAGCTTCACCACGCGCACTATGCCTTGCTTCTCGCTGGCGGTCACCTTGCCTCGGACCTGCACCTGATACAGCAGGGAGTCCTGCTGCCCCACCCACAGGTCAACCTGCACCTGGGCACCCGGGCTGGCGCTACCCACGAGTGTGGCCAGCACTCCGGCATCCACGGTCCCGGACAGATGGTACGCGGCCGCGCCCGCCACCACGTCCGCCCCCATCACGACCAGGCCGGTGGCCTGCGCCAGCAGGCTGTCCATGGCCCGGGAGGGATTGAAGTTGCCCAGAAGGTTCGTGCCGTCTGTCCACACCTGCCACTTGCCCGTGAGCGGGTTGGTCACGTAGAACGCGCCGCCTACAGCCACGATCTTCACCGTGGTGGGTGCACCCATCACCGTTGCCGAGAGGGACGCCTGGAGCTGGCCCGGCAACACCGCGTCGCCCTCCGTTCCCACGACCTCCACCCCTGGTATCAGTGGTGTGCCGCCGCCGGTCTGAGTGACCTGGAAATGAAAGGAGCCGACCTGCTGCATCCGCTGTCTGGCCCCGGCGACGATGTCCTCAGCCTGCGCGGCAATGGGCGTGGGGGCGATGGTGGGCAGGGATGTCGCTGTTGGTGTGGGGGTCGGGGCAGAGCGACAGGCAGCCAGGCCCAACAGGACCGCTACCGCCAGCAGGGCCAGCGCGGGGGCAGTCAGGCGCCTGCGAACGGGACGGCAGACAGGTGACATGATGGGTATTCTACCCCATTCCCTGGCCGATTGTGCGTCCGGGGGAGCCTTCTCCCCGGCGCAGACCGCTCCCACCGCTGAACAAAGGCACCAACAGCAGAGGGCCGAGGAAGGTGGTCACCATGGTTATGAGAATGGCGACTCCGAAGATGCTGCTGGTGATGGCCCCCTCGGCCAGGCCTACGCCGGCTATGATCAGCGCCACCTCTCCCCGGGGCATCATCCCGATGCCGATGCGCCAGGCCCCTCGCTGGTTGAAGCCTACGGCCAGGGAAGGCAGACCACAGCCAACTACCTTGCCAACGATGGCCAAAAAGGTGAGGACCAGGCCGAAGCCCAGCACCCCGCCGAAGCTCCGCACGTCTACCAGCATGCCCATGACCACGAAAAATATCGGCACCAGGGCGTGGTACAGGGAAGTGAGATCATGCGGTTCATGGGCAGTAAGTACCTTGGCCATGCGCGTGTTGGAGAGGGCCAGGCCCATGGAGTAAGCGCCGATGATCATGGCCAGACCAAAGGCCTCCGCGATTGCCGAGGCAACGAAGGCCAGGGCCAGGCCCATGGCAATGGAAGCCCCCTCCACCCGTAGGGAGAGGGTGAAACGCGACAGTCGCGAGGCCAGCAGGACACCCACGCCGGTGATGCCCAGCCAGACGGCTACGGCTTTGGCCGTGATCCACCCAGCCTGACCGGCTGAGACGGTGCCGAGCGTGGCTACGGCCACCACGATGGCCAGGACCAGGATGCCCAGCACGTCGTCCACCACGGCGGCGCCCAGCACGGTGACGCCTTCCGGCGAGTCCAGTTTCTTCTTGTCGCGCAGCACCCGGGCGGTGATGCCCACCGAGGTGGCGGTCATCACGGCGCCAATGAACAGGGCCTCTGGCGCAAACATGCTGTCGGTCAGGCCGAAAACCTGCGTAGCGTAGGCCCCCAGAAAGAAGGGCACCACAACCCCACCCACAGCCACCACGCTGGCTGGCCCTGCATAGCGCAGGAACTTGCCGAAGTCCGTCTCCAGCCCAACCACAAAAAGCAGAATGACCACGGCCACCTGGGATACCGAGTAAAGCTCTGACGAGACCGGTATGGTGGCCCCCTCGGGGGGCAGAGGGAACCAGGGTCCCAGTCCCAAAAAGGACATGCCGCCCAGGGCGTAGGGCCCAATCAGCACTCCCACCGCCAGCTCGCCCAACACCGACGGCACATGCAGGTAGCGCTCGCAAACCTCTCCTGCCAGCTTGGCGGCAGCCAGGATGATGGCCAACTCAATGACCAGCCGGGATACGATTTCGGCTATGTTCTCCAATAGGCCCTCCCAGTCCGAAGCCCCATTATAAGGCAATGCCAGGCGCCTCCGTAACGTGGGCTTTGCCCCGGGGCCGATATCTGCTACCCTGGGGCCATCCCCGGTCAGGAGGCGACGGCATGACCTGGCACGACACAGGCCCCGACATGCGGATGCAGCAGTTGACCCTGGGCGACTATGACAACAACTGCTACATCCTGGCATGCCCCAAGACCAACGAGGCCCTGCTGGTTGACACGCCGGCAGAGCCGGAGCGGATATTGGCGGCGTGCCAGGGCCTCAACATAGTCCTTATCGCCATCACCCACACCCACGGCGATCACCTGGGCGCTTTCCTGGAGGTGCGCCGTGCCCTCAAGGCGCCGGTGGCCGTCCACTCTGCCGAGGCCGACAACTTGCCCTTGCCTCCGGACCGCCTGCTGCGCCACGGCGAGACCCTGGCCGTGGGGACACTCACCGTCACGGTGCTGCACACCCCAGGCCATACCCCGGGCAGCATTTGCCTGCTGGTGCCCGGGCATCTGTTCAGCGGCGACACGCTTTTCCCCCACGGCCCGGGCCGCACAAGGACGCCTGCCGCACTGCGGCAGGCGGTGGACAGCATCTGCGACCAGCTTATGGTGCTGCCGAACGAGACGCTCGTCTATCCGGGGCACGGCGAGGGCACGGTACTGGGCGAGGAGAAGGCGGAGTTCACTGCCTTCTGCCGGCGGCCCTGGGACCCTGCCCTCTGCGGGGATGTGACCTGGCTGGGGACAACTGCCTAGCACCACGTCCCAGCTAGAGATGCCTGGACCTCGCCAGCACCCGTGTCAGACCATCCAGCCCAAGTCCTTTCGGCCTATCTGGAATGGGCTGGAAATACCCCTTGACAGGGGCAGAGAACAGGGTTAGTATAGTAATCCTTGGGCACCTTAACAACTGGATAGTGGAAGGAAGGTTCTGTCCGGAGAGTTTGATCCTGGCTCAGGACGAACGCTGGCGGCACGCCTTATGCATGCAAGCCGAACGCCCCGAGCAATCGGGGAGTGGCGAACGGGTGAGTAACACGTGGGTAACCTACCCTTCAGTGGGGGACAACCCTGGGAAACTGGGGCTAATACCGCATAACCTCCTCCGAGATATCGGAGGAGCAAAGCCGCAAGGCGCTGGGGGATGGGCTCGCGACCTATCAGGTAGTTGGTAGGGTAATGGCCTACCAAGCCAATGACGGGTAGCTGGTCTGAGAGGACGGTCAGCCACACTGGGACTGAGACACGGCCCAGACTCCTACGGGAGGCAGCAGCAGGGGATCTTGCGCAATGGGTGAAAGCCTGACGCAGCGATGCCGCGTGGGGGACGAAGGCCTTCGGGTCGTAAACCCCTTTTGCCGGGGAGGAACACAATGACGTTACCCGGCGAATAAGCCTCGGCCAACTACGTGCCAGCAGCCGCGGTAATACGTAGGAGGCAAGCGTTGTCCGGATTTATTGGGCGTAAAGGGCGTGTAGGCGGCTCGGTGTGTCGGTGGTGAAATCTTTCGGCTTAACCGAGAGGATGCTACCGATACTACCGGGCTTGAGGGCAGCAGAGGAAGGCAGAATTCCCGGTGTAGTGGTGAAATGCGTAGATATCGGGAGGAACACCCGTGGCGAAAGCGGCCTTCTGGGCTGCTCCTGACGCTGAGGCGCAAAAGCGTGGGGAGCGAACCGGATTAGATACCCGGGTAGTCCACGCCCTAAACGATGGACACTAGGTGTGGGGGGTATCGACCCTCTCCGCGCCGCAGCTAACGCTTTAAGTGTCCCGCCTGGGGAGTACGGCCGCAAGGCTAAAACTCAAAGGAATTGACGGGGGCCCGCACAAGCAGCGGAGCGTGTGGTTTAATTCGATGCAAAACGTAGAACCTTACCAGGGCTTGACATGTCGGAAGTAAGAAACCGAAAGGGGACCGAACTGTTAAGTCAGTAGCCGACACAGGTGCTGCATGGCTGTCGTCAGCTCGTGCCGTGAGGTGTTGGGTTAAGTCCCGCAACGAGCGCAACCCCGGTCCTATGTTACGATGTCATAGGATACTGCCCCGCAAAACGGGGAGGAAGGTCGGGATGACGTCAAGTCAGCATGGCCCTTACGTCCTGGGCTACACACACGCTACAATGGGTGGTACAACGGGCTTTGCAACTGAGCAATCAGAAGCCAATCCCTTAAAATCACCCCCAGTTCAGATTGCAGGCTGAAACCCGCCTGCATGAAGTCGGAGTTGCTAGTAATCGCGGGTCAGCATACCGCGGTGAATACGTTCCCGGGCCTTGTACACACCGCCCGTCACGTCATGGAAGCCGACAACACTTGAAGTCCGTGAGCTAACCCGCAAGGGAGGCAGCGGCCGAGGGTGGGGTCGGTGACTGGGACGAAGTCGTAACAAGGTAGCCGTAGCGGAAGCTGCGGCTGGATCACCTCCTTTCTAGGGAGTGGCACGCCCCGACCTAGTCGGGGCCAGCTCCTAGGTCGGTCGTTCCGAGCAATCGGAACGTCAAACCTAAAGCTCCGGTCCCTACCTTCCACTATCCAGCGGTCAAGGTGCCTTCCTTTTTCCCTCTGGCGGGAACTTCCCACGTCCTTCAAGCGTCTGGTTATTGGGACAACTCACACGGAGGAGGACGACATGCGGAAGAGTGCACTCGTTGTCACTGGTCTGCTCCTGGCCCTGGCTGTGGTTGCCTGTGGCCCGCCGGCCACTCGCCCCCAGGCTGAAGAGTTCCAGTATGCGGATACCGCCCAGCGGCCCGGGGCGCGTGGACCAGTCGGGGCCGCCGGTCCTGCCGGCCCATTGTTGCCCGCACTGCCCATAGCGACGCCAGCCCCCAGGCCCTACGCATCGGCCCTCTACGCCGCCTCCAGTGAGCGGATGATTGTGCGCAACGGGTCCCTCTCCCTGGTCGTGGAGAGCGTGGCCACGGCCGCGGAGGAGGTGGGCCGCATCGCCAGCGAGGTTGGCGGCTTCGTGGTGTCCTCCTCGCTCCAGGGGGAGGGTAAGACCACCAGCGCCCAGGTGGCCATCCGGGTGCCGGTGGACCGCTTCGACGAGGTCCTTTCCCGTCTGCGCAAGCTGGCCGTGCGGGTGGCCGCAGACTCTTCGGTGGGTCAGGACGTCACCCAGGAGTACTCGGACCTTCAGGCGCAGGTCCGCAACCTGGAAGCTGCCGAGACCCAGCTCCAGCGCATCATGGACCGTGCCGACAGGGTGGAGGACGTGCTTCAGGTCTACCGCGAGCTGGTCAGCACGCGCGGCCAGATAGAGCAGGCCAAAGGGCGGATGCAGTACCTGGAGCGGACCGCCGCCATGTCGTCCATCATGGTAGACCTCCGTCCCGCGTCCAACCCCGAGCCCCTGGTGCGGGAGGGGTGGAGCCCCGCCGCCACGTCCAAGGATGCCCTGCGCGGCGTCACCGCCTGGGGTCAGGGGCTGGTGAGCGCTCTGATCTGGATTGGGGTGTTCTCGCCTTTCTGGCTGGCTGGCCTGATTGCGCTGGGGGTGGTGGGCCTGATGGCCCGGCGCAGGATGAGGGGTGGACCTCCGCAGCCATAGCTTGGCGGCGTGACCCAGGAATAGCGATTGGCGCTAACCTCGGGGGCGCCGCTGCCTGTGTCCGGTCATTCTGATCCCGACGCATCGGGACTGCGGTTAAGGACGACCGAAGAATCCGTCTCTCGGCGCTATGTCGGGCCAGGGGCTACGGATTCTTCGTCCTTCTGCGGAAGGACTCAGAATGACAATGGATGCGTGCCGTTTCATCCCGCGATGAAGGTCTCAAAGCTCAATCTCTACTCTTGGGGCGTGATGGCGCCGTTGCTCCAACGGGCGTGGTATGGTATAAACGTCTTAGGGGCTGTAGCTCAATAGGGAGAGCGCCTCCTTTGCAAGGAGGAGGTCAGGGGTTCGAATCCCCTCAGCTCCACCAGAAGAGATCGTGATAGCGGGGTGGCGCGATGCAAGACTGGAGATCTCGTATCACTGTGGACCCTAAGGTGGCCCATGGCAGACCGTGTATCAAGGGCACCAGGGTGTGGGTATCGCTCATCGTTGACAACCTTGCGGCTGGGTCCACTGCCGAGGAGATTATCAGGGCTTACCCAGCCCTCACGAGGGATGACATCAGGGCTGCATTGATGTTTGCGGCAGAGATGGCGCGGGAACGATTTGTAGACCTCCCACTCACCACCCGATGAGGGTGAAGCTCGACGAGAACCTCGACGTCCGCCTGGTCGAGTTGTTGAGCGCGGTAGGTCACGACGCTACGACCGTCGCCAGCCAGGGACTCAGCGGTTTCGAGGACGAAGCGGTCTTTGCGCTCTGCAAGGCTGAAGGACGACTCCTCGTCACTCTCGATTTACACTTTGCGAACGTCCTCCGCTATCCACCCCTAGAGACGCCAGGCATGGTCGTGCTTCGCGGTCCAAACCAGCATTTCGCGACCATGCGGCTCCTGATGGAGTCTCTTGTCAGCGCACTACGCACAGAGAAGCCCGGAGGACACCTATGGATAGTCGAGCCGGGACGGCTGCGGGTCCATGAGGGAAGCGAAGCGACTTGAAAGTCTCAACGGAGGTCAGGGGTCCGAATCCCCTCAGCTCCACCAAGCTAATTCGAACTTCTAGGATGCATTCGTTCAAGGGATAAGTCGCCAAGCTATCTAGGGTTAGCTCCTCGAACAGAATCTTATGATCTCGTCTTTGCTCGGAAGTTAGACGTTTCGCGGTCTTCACGATATGATAGCAACAGCACGATTACATTGACAGGAGACGCGAAATGGACCCCGTTACTCTGAACATAGTGCAGTCTCTAGCAACTGGCTACTTCACCCACTTCTCAGCCAAAGCCGTAGAAGCTCTATTCAGCAAGGTGTTTCAGCGGAAACCAGAGCTGGAGACCCAACTCCGTGCAGCCCAATCAACCCTTGACATTGAAGCCGTGTTCAAGGAGGCCGTAGGAGTCATTGACGCTCAAGCTGGTGAAGGCACCATAAGGGTTGATGATGCATTGCTGGAGGCCATTAGGGGCATCCGCTTTAACCACCAAGCCGGACAAGTTACGATAACTGACTCAACAATCTCGGCCCCCGTACTTGTCACCGGCGGCAGCCAAGGCGCTACAGGCCAGACCGAAGTTACAGGTAACTTCGAACTGAAGTCAAAGGGAACATCCATCCGTGGCAAGAACGCCTCTATCGAGATAACGGGAAACGCGCAGATCAAGCAAACCTAGATGCTGCCTCAAATCCCTCCGTTTAGTGGTCTAACCCCCAAAGTCGGCTGGTCAAGCCAGCAGCTGCCTCAGCCTCGGCACCAGATCAGGCCGCAGAAAGTTCGAGTGCTGTCCAGGGAGTCCCACCATCCGTGCCACCATATGCGAAGCCACTGCAAGCTGTCCCGGCCCGCCTACGGCGGCGGAATCCTACAGCACGCCCTGGCGGCGCTTGATCAAGGCCTTTGTGATCTGATAGTCGGTTTCCAAGTTGAGCCAGAACCGGGCTGGAATCTCCGGCATCACTGCCTCAAGCTGCAACGCCGTCTCGGCGGTAATAGCCTTCTTGCTATTGATGATCTCGTTGATGGCGTTCACGGGCCGTCCCATGCGCTTGGCGAGCTCTTTTTGGGAGATGCCACGTGCCTCAATCTCCTCCCCAAGGTACTCTCCGGGCGGGACGGCGACGTCAGGATAGGCGTTCGTCTTAGTCACCATGATAGTCCTCCACTGCCAGGATGCGGACTTCATCTTCGCTGACCCTCTCAATGACGAGACGGTAATTACCGGTAAGAGCCATCGCATGCTGTCCGGTGCGGTCGCCTTTTAAGGGGTGAAACTGCAGTGCCCGGTGCCCATATAGCTGTGTGAGCTTGTCGGCGGCCCGCATGACCGCTAACCGCTGGATATACTTCCTGCCGACGGGGACACCAAAGAGCCTGGTGGCCTCTGAAAGACTGAGACTCGCTGCGGCCAGCCGATTCGTTGCGAACCTGATTTCCACCCATACACCCTACAGGTGTATTTTATCGGATGTTGGGTATCATCGTCAAGCGTTCGTAGACACCCTAAAATAGCGATTGGTCGCTGGCTTTGGTATCACCGCGTGCCCCTTACTGTCATTCTGAACGAGTCCTTCCGGTGAAGGACGAATGAAGAATCCGTGCCCCTGGTCTGCCGCGGCTACGTTCACGCGTGGGGGGTACGGATTCTTCGCCCTTCTGCGGAAGGGATCAGAATGACAGGGGACTGACGCCGTTTCACCCCGCAGGTGAAGGTACCAAAGCTGAATCGCTATTCTTGGGAGACAAATCCACCGCCACCTCAGAAGGTCCGCGTATTGCGCCGAGTGCTCCAGCCGGCAGGCTGGAGCCGTCAGAGGGAGTGCAGCCCTGCAGTCGCGTGAACCTTCCCACCATGTCGGGCCGCAGAAAGCTCGAGTAGTGTCCCCTCACCACCGTCCGCTTGCCGCGTCAGCTTCACTCCGCGGCTTCACGCGTTCTCTTCTGGAAGCAGCCGCAGGGCATCCACATGGCGGGGCCGGAGAACGCGAAAGTGGCGATGGTCCAGGGTGGCCAGCTTAGGCTCATTCAGCCGCTCGACGACCGCAAGCACTGAGGCGTCCACAAACCCCGCGTCGGCGTCAGCGTAACGGTCACAGAGCTCGCGGATACGCCGGTAGTCTTCGGGCTGCAATTCCTCTACACGGTACGCGCCGGCAGCGATATCATCCAAGAAGGCCACCAGTACGCCTGGGTGGAGGCGAATGTGAATCCAATAGTCCACCTCCACCAGCACTGGCGACGGAATGACCAGAGGCTCGTTCATCTGTTCAATCAGATGTCGGCAAGTCGCGTGATGGGCGTCGCGCCGGTCAAGGGAAGCGTACATGGGGCCCGTATCCAGCACTAGCGCCAACTTCGGGGCTCCGGACGCTCGGTGGTGCTGCGCATGGAGGTGTCGGTGTAGCCAGAGTCGCCGATGCCAAGACTTTTCGGTTTAGGGCGATAGCTCCTGGTCTTCTCTTCCAGGGCCTCCCGGACCAGGGCAGCCATTGATGTGCGTCGCTCCGCGGCCATCAGCCGCAACCGCTGGAGCAGCTCGTCCGGAATAGAGATAGTGGTGCGTTCCATGACATCATGATAGCTGTAATGATGCTAACCGTCAATCCAACCCCGAGCGCTCACATGGCCTATTCCCTGGCCAGCGAGGAGAGACGTATCACCTGAGCGCCAGGTTGGGCTGCAGAAAGGCTCGAGTACTGTCCACAGAGGCCCACCAGCCTCTACTCGGACCCCGTCGGGCCTGGTATCATGCAGACAGCCTTAGGGTGAGGTGAAAAGTGCTGGTCTACATATGCGATGGCCCACCAGCCGCTGGTGTCTGCGAAATGCCTCCAAAGGCCGCAGCCCGGGCTCTCCGGGGAACTACCTTGGCTAGCTATGACTGACGGACCCCCTGCCGATGCCCGGCTCCTGACTACACTGCGCTCCACATTCGGGTTCAGCGCATTGCGGCCGCTCCAGGAGCAGGTCATCCGCTCCATACTGCGTCGGCAGGATGTCTTCGTGCTGATGCCGACGGGCGGGGGCAAGTCCCTGTGCTACCAACTGCCCGCACTGCTCCAGACCGGGGTGACGGTGGTCGTGTCGCCTCTCATCGCCCTGATGAAAGACCAGGTGGACAGACTCCAGTCGTTGGGAGTCGCTGCCACCTTCATCAATAGCTCCCTGGACCCGGCGGAGGGGTACCGGCGCCAGGCCGCGGTGGTCCAGGGCAAGGTGAAGCTCCTCTACGTCGCTCCCGAGCGCCTCATGATGCCCGCCTTCCTGGACCTCCTGTCACGACTGCGCATCGCCCTCTTCGCTATTGACGAGGCCCACTGTATCTCCGAATGGGGGCACGACTTCCGTCCCGACTACCGGGCACTGAGCCGCCTGCGGGAGATGTTCCCCTCGGTGCCCGTGGCGGCGTTCACGGCGACCGCCACCCGCCGTGTCCAGGCGGACATCCTGGCCCAGCTCCGGCTCCGTGATGCGGCGAGCTTCAGAGGCAGCTTGGACCGGCCCAATCTCTACTATCAGGTCTGGCCGAAAGAGGGCGGATACGAAGCGAGGCTCCTCGACTACCTGTCCAGGCATCGCGACTGCTCAGGCATTATCTACGTCCTGGCCAGGGCCAGCACTGAACGCCTGGCAACCGAGCTCCAGGGCCACGGGTACCGCGCAGTGGCCTATCACGCCGGCCTTGAGGGCGAAGAGAGGCGGCTCAGGCAGGAGGCTTTCATTCGGAACGACGCCCGGATCGTGGTCGCCACCATCGCCTTCGGTATGGGCATTGACAAGCCGGACATCCGGTTCGTGGTCCACTACGATATGCCCAAGAACCTGGAGGGCTATTACCAGGAGAGCGGGCGTGCCGGGCGCGACGGCCAGCCCAGCGACGCCATCCTGTTCTACAGCTATGGCGACGCCATCAAGCAAGAGTATTTCATCAGGCAGAAGCCATCCCTGTCGGAGCGGCAGATCGCCACGGCGCAGTTGTCGGCAATGGTGAAGTGGGCCGAGGGCGTCACCTGCCGCCGGGAGGCTGTGCTCAGATACTTCTCCGACACCCCGGGCACGAAGCCCACCCCGTGCTGTGACATCTGCCACCCGGTCGCCGCCGAGGAGAGCGACTGTACCGTCCCGGCGAAGATGCTCCTCTCCTGCGCACAGCGGACCGGCGAGGCCTTTGGGCTTGTCTACCTGGTCCGTGTCCTGGTCGGCTCGCGGGACCAGCGGATCCTCGACAACGGGCACCAGCGGCTCCCCGCCTACGGCATCGGCAAAGACTGGACGCGCCAGGAATGGCGGTACATGGCGCAAGGGCTGCTTCGCAAAGGGTACATCCGGCTGGACCCGGAGCGGTTCAATGCGGTTAAGGTGACAGAGCTAGGACACGACGTGTTGCTTCGCGGCGGCAAGGTCAGCCTGCCCGTGGACCCCTCGGCAACTGCTGCTCATACTGGGAGCTCCCCGGCGCCCGCGTTGAAGAAGCACGTCCCTCCCGGCGAAAGCGTGCGAGTGACCCTGGAGCTGTTCCAGCGCGGCATGACCCCCGCCCAAATAGCGGCTGAGCGTGGCTTCGCCCCCTCGACCATAGAGGGGCATCTCGCGCAGGCCATAGAGGCAGGAGAGCGGCTCGACATCCGCCGCTTGGTGAGCGACGAGAAGCGGGCCATGATTGAGGCCACACTGCGCCGCCTGGGACGGGGACCCCTGGCGCCCGTGAAGGAAGCCCTGGGCGACGACTATACCTACGGCGAGATCAGGTGCGTGCTGGCCAGTCTGGGGATGGACCGGTTGTCGCCAGATTGACCTGCACATGGCCTGTGTGTAGGGGCGAAGCAACCGGCACGGCTATGGACCCGCCCCGTGGCCAGTACCTGGATGCTTCGCCCCTACTCCCCCCCGCTCGCAACGACAGGTTGGCGTGTCACCTCCCCTTGGGCCGGGCAAAGGCGGTGTAGAAGTCGTGGAGGTAGCTGGAGCCTCGGCCCAGGATAAGCCCGGTCAGGACCTGGCCCACTGGCGGCCAGCCGGGTGAAAGGCCCAACGCCGACTTCATCAGGTCTATCTGGTATGCCAAGCACAGCGCTACACCTACCGCTGCGGCCACATAGGGCAGGGTGCGGCCCAGCCCCCGGCTGGACAGCGGACCGGCAAACAGGTACTCGGTGATGCTCTCGCTCAAAAAGGCCAGGGCCAGGATGCCCAGGGGCAATGCAGTCTCCATGTTCCAAGCCTCCCTATCAGACTTCAGACTTCGGGCTACAGGCTACAGGTTCTCCCCTCTCCCTTTGGGAGAGGGTTGGGTGAGGGTCCCGCAGCCCGTAGCCGGGTGCAAAGGCATTCGTAGGGGCGGTTCGCGAACCGCCCCTACGAATCTTACGTGTAGACAGCAATGACTACGCCGTCCTGCGGATTGCCGGGGTCGAAGAAAACGAGGGCGCAGGCCCGCTCGGGCACCATCTCCCCAGCGGGGATGTTGCGGGCCACGGCGACGCCCTCCAGCCACACCGAGAGACTCCCCGCCACCTGGATGGTCGCCTTGTACGTACCCGCGTCGAAGGACTTCAGAATGCCTCGTTTCAGCTCCATTTACACCCCTCCCAGAGCTAGCCGGTGACGGTACACGGGCTGTCCGGTAGCCGAGTATTCCACATGGAGGCCCGTGACCCTCCGCCGAGCGGCACTCAGGCCCGCCACGGGGTCGGTTACCTCCACCACATCGTGTAGCTCTTGGCCGCAGTTCACCGGCACGACTATCTCCCCGCCGCTAGCCAGACGGGCGTCCCCCGTGCCCTCGGTCTGCGCTCGGTCCTGGACTTGGGCCAGGGTAGTCAGGTTCATGTCGTGGACCTGGCGCAGACGGTCCTGGAGCTGGTCTATGCTGTCCCAGGAGAAATGCTCCGCCATGACACCGGCCCCATAGACCTGGAGACGGTTGGCCGGCCCATCGCCGCTACGGTAGCGTCCTGCCAGCAAGGGGTGAACCGTGCCGTAGACGTAGTCGCTCGGGTCGCTGTCCGAGGGAACTTTGAGGTAGGCCTGATGGCCCCGGAAATAGAGCACATCGGGCGCCAGGACCAGCAGGCGCCGGGCGGCCTCCACGCCGCTTTCCCCGGGATGGATGGTAAAGGCCGGGGCGAAGGTGGCCAGGGTTGTGCTGGGGGCAAGGGCCACCACCTCCAGCCCGGCACGGGCAAAGACCGAGCGCAGCAGCGCCAGCACGCTCGCCTCCCCCACCGCCCAGCGGTACTGGTGGCGTGCCCGCCACTGCCCCAACAGACCCCAACCGTCGCTGGCATGAATGACGAGACGGGCCACCCCCTCGCCAGACCAGTGCTCCAGGCTCTCCACCCAGTAGCTCGGGCCGGAGGATACCTCGGCCCCCGCGCTGGTGTAGTAGCCCAGGCCCAACGCCAGCTCCGAGCCAAGCCTGAGGGCGTCAGAGCCAACGCCGTTGTAGCGGCCGTCGTCGTTGCGCAGCTCTACGCGGAGGCGTCCCGCGTCCGAGTACGTCTCGGCCACCGCGCGGAGCAGGTCGGCGGTAAGCTCCTGGGAGGCCGACGCTCGGGGCGCCCGCCACACCCCAGAGGGACAGCAGAGCCAGGCATAGTCCTCGCCCGCCACCAGCGCCACACCATAGTCGGCGTCCAGGTCGAAGGGCACCGGCTCCCGCCAGAGGTTGTCCTCGAAGCTGGCACTGGCCAGGGAATGAGACCACTGCGGACGCTGGTAGCTCTGGGTCCCCGCATACTTCTCGACGAAGAACAGGCGGAACACGTCCGCCGAGGCCAGCGATGTGGCCCGGAAGCTGACCTGGGACCCCGCGCTGGCCCTGGCTATCTCCCTCAATGCTGACCACGTGCCCACAGGCTCGGCGCCGCCATCGCCGTAGATGCAGGTCCACACCTTACGGTAGCCAGAGGTATCCTGCCCGGCCAGGGCCAGGTCCCAGTCTCCAGAGTAGGCCACCGCCAGACCTGACAGCGCGTTCAGGCTGTGCGGCCAGACACCAGGGCTACCCCATGTCCCGCCAGTGCGCAGGGTTACCCATATCGTGGCGCCCGAGACGTAGAACAGACCGACCACTACGCTGGGGCTGATGGCCGCCGCCATCCAGGTAACGGGGTCCAGGGCGACGATCAGCGCTGTGGCGGTGGAGAAGGTGGCCCCGTAGTCTGTGCTCTCGCGACAGTAGACCGTGTGCTGGTCTACCCCCACGTAGAACAGGAGCACATTGGCCCCTTGGCTGCACAGGGCCAGCCCGGCTCCCGCCGAAGACGTGCCCGCGGATGTCCAGGCGGAGAAATCGGCGCCTGGCCCGGGGCTGGCCACCCGCTGGAGATACAGGGTGTAGGTAACGGGGTCCAGGCGCGACCTGACCAGGGAACCGTCGCCAGGCATGGTGGCGGCATGGAAGTAGTCCGGCTCCGACCCCGTATACAGCCGCTGGAAGTGGAGGCGGGCCACGCCCGCTACGCGGTCGAAGGTCTCCAGCCTGACGTAGGGCAGGCGGCTGGCCTGCCTCTGGGCGGCAAGCAAGGTAGCGGAGAGAGTTCTCATGGGCCCACCAACGCTAGCTTGGGGAGAAGAAAACGGACGGTTGTCCGCGTCCGAAGCCAAGGCTGGGCGGCGGCGGACACCTCACCCGACCCTCTCCGTAAACGGAGAGGGTCGGGGGTGAGGTAAACGCCGTGCTCATGGCCCCCAGTCCGTGGCCTGGCTGGCCGTCGGGCTGGCGGGGCGATAGAGCTGCCGACGGCGCAGGCGACTGCGCTCACGGGCCAGCCCCTGCCGGAAGGTAGCCATCAGCTCTCCGCCCCAGGTAAGGTAGCGCTGCGCGACATCCTCGCCACCAACGTTCACCCGGTTGGTGGCGAAGCTGGCCCACTCCAAGGCGGCATAGCCCGCCGCGCCCGTGGCCGCCAGGTCCTCCAGGTGGGCGGGTATGGTAGATGTCGTGCCGTCCAGGGTGTGCAGCTTGCCATAGTAGACGTAGACCTGCTCCCCCGCGCTGGGGGTCTGGTCCACCAGCAGGGTAAGGGTGTCACCCCACCGGCTGAAACGGACATAGATAGGGGGATACTGGCCGACGGGGTACTCCACCGCCTCGATGACGATGAGTCCGGCCAGGCTGGTGAGGGATAGGTCGCGGCTGGCCGACGTGGTGAGGGTAGCTTTCACCTGCCAGGGCGCCGCCTGGCTGACCTCGCGCAGCGCCCGGTCTATATGCCGGTCCAGCTCGGCATCGCTCCAGCGATAGCTGGACGCATCCTCGTCATGCAGGTCCCGCCGCAGGCGGGTGCGCATCTGGCCCAGGTCCATGCTCGTTCTCTCCTTCGACAGGCTCAGGACTAAGCTCAATGATGCCCGTGTGTATGTCCAGCCGGGCAGATGTGCCCAGCAGCCGGTGTTTCCGCTCGATCTCCAGCACCAGTTGGCGCAGGGCCAGGCGGGCCATCTGGGCGGCCAGCTCCTTCCCCTCTGCCTCCAGCACCGTCCGGCGCAAGTGGAACAGCTCGTTGGGCGGCAGTTGCTGTGTCACCTCACCCTCCAACCCCCTCTCCGTCAACGGAGAGGGGGCAGGGGGTGAGGTCAGCCCGTAGCCTGTCACGGCAGGTCCTTGGCCACCTGGGCGGTGACCGAGGGGGTGTTCTGCTCCAGGCGACTACGCAGCAACAGCGAGCGCAGCGTGGCCTTGAGCATATCCTGGAGGCTGGCATATCCCTGGCCTGTAGCTATCCCGTCTAGCTCCGTGACCAGGCTGTCCGGTATGGTCAACTGTATGGTGGCCATTTTATCCCCTTTCGTATGCATGACGTAGGGGCGCGGTCACCGCGCCCCTACGTTGAACGCCCCTATGCACTCGTTACCGTCTCCCAGGCGGTGCCACTGTAGACCTGGAGCTTGTGGCCGGTGGCGTTCCAGCGCAAGTCCCCTTCGACAGGGGTGCTATGGGTAGACGCAGGGATGTTTAGGGCCGCACTGAGGACCTCTATGCGGGCCACGTCTGCGTAGCTGTGCACCTTGAGACGGTCCAGCCATGCATCGTTGGCCCCATTTCGCGAACGGATAGTGACGGGCGCATCCACCGCCTCCGCCTGGGGGCTAAGCACGAGGCCAAGGCCCACCTCCCCATAGATGGAGGTGCAACGGTCCATGCTGCCACCCTGGGAGTTGATGATGTTGGTCCCCATCTTTAGCTCGCCGAGGGCGCGGACCACGCCTCCGGCGCCCGGGGCCAGGCGTACGTCCACGCCAGCACCCGTGCCCAGCTCCAGGCCGCCTGCATTCTCTTTGACCCAGCCCACGCTCACCCCGTCGCTGTCCCGCATCATGAGCAGGAACTGTCCTCCCGCAGGCACTCTGCTGCGCAGGGCCTCGCCGGTCCCCTGCTGACGCAGGCTCAGGCCAGGCAGCGAGTCGTTGCGGGTGATCTGGCGCAGCCAGCCCTGGCCGTCCAACCCCTGCACCACGCTGAACTCTTCGCCGGCTAATCGCAGTGCCATGGTCTTCTCCTCCGTACCGGCCCTGAAGGGCCGGGCTATGCTCCCCTCTCCCCCCGTAGGGGCATGGCGCGCCATGCCCCTACGTTTGCTAGCTCAGCGCGTAGTCCGCGCTCAGCGAGAACGACGTCCCCGAGAACGCGATGACCTTGAGGTAGACCAGCGCACCCCGGGCATCCGCGGCCAGGGCATAGCGCCCGGTGGCCGTGAGCTGTCGCTGCGCCCCGCCGAACCATAGACTCTGGCGAGGGTTCCAGAACAGGACCTGGACATCCAGGCTGGTGAAGCCCGTGCCGGTTACCGTCACATCGAAGCGGCACTGCTCGCAGCCCGAGGTGTCCACCGCCCCCGAGGCATCTGCGGGGTCGGCGGCGTCCACCGCGGTCACCCCCGAGCGGTGAACCGCCGGTGCAGTCGGCTCGAAAACCGGCCCCTTGGGTATGCCGTTGGCGTCTAATTTTACGTTGGCCATCGCTTACCCCTTTCCCCGAGATTCGCCCCCATATCCCCTGGCTACGGACTTCAGACTTCAGGCACCTCAACCCCACACGTAGACCGTAGCCCATAGTCCGAAGCCTGGAGCCCGAAGCCCGTCCTAGTCCCTCACCCCGGTGAGCCGGGCCAGCTTGAGGGTGTTGAACAGGGCCAGGGACACATACCACTTGACCCGGGTGCGGGATGCGTCCTTGGTCTCCAGAGAGCCGACCCGCTCCACGGTCAGCCCGCCGGGGCTGGTGAGGCCCACAGCGGCCCCCTCGCCGAGCTGCACCGCGTAGATGGTGGAGCAGTCGGTGGAGCCACCCACTGTCTTGGCGTCGCTGATCCAGTCGTTGACCCCGACGGGGATACCGTTGTAGTACTGGACCATCTGGCCGAGCTGGTTGCGGTCCGTCTCCAGCACCCCGCTGCCGGTGGCCCGGGACAGGGAGGTAAGCTTGCGGCGCGAGCGACGGCTCATGAGCAGGATGTGGGGCTTGCCACCCTTCACCTTGTCCATGAGCTCGTCCAGCTTGTCCAGGGTGAGGGTGCCCCCGCTGGCGCCCATGCTCACCGACTGGCCGGAGACACACAGCTTGTCCAGGCCATCGAAGGACTTGGCGTCGCCGGCGGTGTCCCCATTGATGAACGTGTCGTCGAACTTCTGCTGGACGGCCTTGGCCTTGAGCTGGACCACCGCCGCCTCCAGGTCCTGGAGATTGGAGCGAGTGGCCTTCAGGAAGTTGTCCACGTCGGCGTCGCCGCCCAGGATCTTCAGCGTGGCGGTGACCTGGGTGAAGGTGGGCGTGGACTCGGCCCAGGTGTCGCCGACGTCGTAGAAGTCGGCGTTGGGGGCGGCGTTCTCCCGGTTGTAGGTGAGGCCGTTGCCCACGATCTCGATGAACGGGAGGACCTGGAGCACCGGCGAGTCGTAGATGATGGTCTCGATGACGCCGGTGAGCAGGACATCGTTGGACAGCTTGGCGGCCTCGGCTAGAGTGATTGCCATATGTTCTGCCTCCTTTCTTTCTTCCTCTCCCTCTGGGAGAGGACTGAGGTGAGGGCTCCCTGTTTCTACTCCCCGTCAACGGGGAGGCTAGGGTAGGGGCCAATCCCCTCTCCCCTTGCTCGAGTCCTCTCCCCCTCGACGGGGGAGAGCTAGAGAGGTGGTGAGACCTTGATTACCCCAATCGGCAGCTTCCAGACTAGAACATTTGTTTCGCGCTGGTCAAGGGGCCGTTGTCACAAGCGCCGTTGGGCATATGCGAATCCATGCACAGGGCCACCCGTAGGGGCCCCGACACGTCGGGGCCCCTACGTCTGCCCACCGCCCCGCTCGAATCCCGTAGCGGCAATTCATGAATTGCCGCTACGCCCCCGCCTACGAAAGGGATGTAGGTTGGGTTTCCCAACCCGACCGCGGGCGGGGGGGCGAACGTAGGGGCCCCGACACGTCGGGGCCCCTACTTGACCGACGCGGCTGAACGGGCCACAATAGCCCTATAATGGCCATGGGAGGCAGCTATGGGTGGAAAGAAGGACCCTTTTGACGAATACGGAGGGCTCACTGGTGGCTACGACTTGGTCCAGGCCCGAGAGTGGGCGCTGAAACATGCTGAAGATAACCTGCCCCAGCGCCACTCGTTCCTGAGAGACCTGCCCCCTCAAACCACCTTGATCTGGGAGGTGCCGACCTCCCGCTTCGTGGAGGATGAGGACTGCTACGAGGTGGTAGTTGCCTGCTACCCTGATGGCCCAGAGGTACAAGCCAAGGCGGAATGGACGTACCACGTAGACGTCAAAGGCAAACCGGCGCCGGGCACCCCTGTGCTCAAGGCCCGAGGACGCTGGGATGCTGCCCAATCGGTACCGGGTCTTGCCCCACCAGCGCCCGTCCCACCCACAACTCGCGCTATTGCCCCAGGCGCGGCCTCTCCAGCTTCTACGGCGCAGGAGTGGTTTGGGCGCGGCTATAAGAAGTATCTGGCCGAGGACTGGGAGGGGGCCATCGCCGACTGCACGAAGGCCATTGAGCTTAACCCCAAGTACGACCTCTGCTACGCCTACCGGGGCCACGCCTACTGCGATCTGGGGCAGTATAAAGAGGCCATCGCCGACTACACCCGGACCATCCAGCTTAACCCCAAGAATGCCTTCTCCTACATCAACCGGGGCAAAGCCTACAATAAGCTGGGCAGACTAAAGGAAGCCCAGGCTGACTTGTCCAAGGCGGAGGAGTTGCGGAAAGCGCGTGGCGCTGGCTAGCCCGGCAGGTGCAGGTCTCGTGGTGGAGCGTTCAACACTCGTAGGATGCGTCATGGACGACGACTTGGCGTGAAGCGCGTCATCCTGTCACCTCATGTGCTGTTGAAGCTCGATGTGCTGGCCAGGCACGGTTGGCACCTGGCCCCCCAACAACTGGAGGCAACGGTCCTGGCCCCCGAGCGGGTAGACCAGGGATACGCCGGCAGGAAAGTGGCCCAGGTGGGGCTGGATGAGACGCACGTGCTCAGAGTAGTCTATGAAGAGACGGGACAGGACCTTGTCATCGTTACGGTCTATCCGGGGCGGAGGGAGCGGTATGACAAAGATTAAGTACAGCAAGGATGTAGACACTCTCCTGGTAGAGCTGTCCGACGAGGCCATTGACCATGCCGAGGAAGCCGGGCAGTTCATTGTGCACTTCTCAAAGGCTGGAGAGCCTGTGCTTCTGGAGATCCTGGACGCCCGGGACTTTCTGCTGGGCTCCCTTTCCAGTCTGTTGAAAGGTGCGGAGGCCACCCTCCCGTAGGCCACTTTAGATCCGGGGGCATTTGCGGCGTGCCTTCTTCGCAGCCCCGCCGGTTACGGCGGGGGTCCGTTACGCCGTCGTCCCCTGACGGTAGACCTTCACCCTCTCGCAGGCGTCCGCAGACACGGATAGCATGTCCACGTGCTCCCAGTCCAGAGCCAGCAAGCTGTTGAAGTGCACGCCCTTGCCTCGGGCTATTGGCTTGCCCCTGGCCCAGGCGCCGAAGACACCGCCTATGGCCACTACCTCCGGATGCACGCACTCGGTCACCTTCGCTGTTCCCGTCACCTTTCGCCCGGCCACCGTCTCAACACAGATGGTATCTCCATCCCGGATGCCAAGCCGGTGGGCAGTCTCCGTATTGACCATGATCTTGTAGACATACGGGTGCCGCTCTGAGATCTCGTTCAGCCAGGGGTTCTCCGGCGTGACGGAATACTGGTGGAAAGGAATGGTGTAGTTGACCACGAAAAGGTCGTGACCCGTGCCCGGCGGCTCGAAGGCAGGGCAAGGCTTCCAGTCGGGCAGGGGCTGGTAGTCATAGTCAGAGACGTCCCAGGGCACCCCCGGGGTTTTCCGCACCTTTTCCAGGAAGTCCCCGGCCTGTAGCAGGTGCTCGTAGTAGATGGGGATCCGCTGCTTGATGACGGGCAAGGGATAGCACTCGTCTACCGTTCTGGTACGTGTGAGACAGCCGTGCTCTTGGAACCAGGCCAGGCCATGCTCTGGGCCGGCAACAGCTTTCAGCCAGATGTCGGCAAGCTCTTCCCTGGTGTACTTCTTCCCTTTCTCCAGCTTGTAAGGCTCTTTGTAGGCGATACCGGAGCCAATCAGCTTGTAGAAATCATCCAGGAAACCCACTCTATCCGCCAGGTCGGTGAGCACGTCCACCGTATGTCTGGCATCGAACCCCGGCTCTACGACCGGCTGCCTTATCCCCCAGTACCACTGCTTGCTGGCGGGGCACATCTCCAGCCGGGTGCTGGTCGGCAGCGGGTCCAGCTTTTCAAGGTAGTGGAGCTCCGGCAGCACAATGTCAGCGAACTCCACGGTCTCATCAATCTCTCTGGCCAGGGACACGATGAAAGGGATGTTCTTCAGGGCTTGAGCAATTATCTCGGGGGCCACACTGGTCATCATCAGATTGAGGTAGGAGTGGACCATGACCTCCGGCCTGGGTATTCCGTACTTGTCCGGATCAAGCAGCGACAGGATAATGGCTGAGCAGTGGGACCAGGTGGCAGGAAAAAGCTCCCACAGCTCTGTGGACTGGGGCCGTCGGGGCTCCATGGACAGGAAGTGGTACGGGTTAGGCCCGCTCTGCACGGCACGGCCCGCCACGAGCAGCCCGTCAGGGCCTTCGCCGGTTGTCCACCACGGCCCGATGGGGCTGGTGCCCTGGTGGCTGCCGGGAACATAGATAGCCCCCACAACCAGGTTCAGCAGTTGGATGCTGAGGGCAGTCAGCCCCCCGTGCTTGTGGCTGGTCGCCCCGCGGTACTGGTTGACCGCCACCGGCCGATAGGGTAGCTCCTTGCCCTCGATAACGATGGTTGAGCCTATGTTGGCCGCCTGCCCGAACTCGCGGGCAATCTGCCGTATGGTCTCGGCGGGAACGGTGGTTATCTGGGCCGCCACCTCGGGTGTGTAGCTCCTGACATGGTCCCGGAGCTTCTGGAAAGCCGGCTGACAGACCTCACCATTCACCTCGTAGGCGCCTTCAATGGCCGGAGTCTCGGTCTGCGGGTCGTCGTACGGCCTGGCCTCGTGGGCCACTGCGTCCCATATGAGCGGCTTGCCGCTGGCGGGGTCCCGCACGTAGCGCCCCTGGGGACCAACCAGGTAGGGGCCATTGGTGTGCACCTTGATGAACTCGGAGTCGTAGATGCCCAGCTCATTGACTAGGACATTCACCATGGCCAGAGCCAGGGCGGCGTCTGTCCCGGGCCGGATAGGCACCCACTTGTAGGCTTTGCTGGCGGCGGTGGAGCACACGGGGTCCACGACCACCAGCTTCATGCCGCGAGCTCGGGCGTCGGCCATTTTCTGGGTGAGAAGATTGGGGTTCATGCCCACCCCAAAGCCCAACTGGTTCCCGAAGAGGATGCCGTAGTTGCAGTAGTCCAGGTCTATCTCTGAATGGAAGGTCGCATTGGTCATGTAGGTGAACATGTGCAGGCCGGCCCCGCAGAACATGCCCGCCGAGGTCAGCTCAGTGTTGGGGCTGCCGAAAGCCTGACCCCACATCATGGCCAAGGCCCGGCTACTCAGGTCGAAGGTGGCAACCAGGAGCTTTCTGGGGTCTTCCTCGCGGACTTTTTTGAGCCGCTCCGCCACAGTGCTCAGCGCCTCTTCCCAACTGATCGCCTGCCACCTGGGGTCAACGCCGATCCCCTTCTCGGGGTTGGTGCGCTTGAGGGGGGTTACGGCCCGGTGGGGGTCATACAGGCTCATGAGGCCGGCATTGCCCTTGGCGCACAGCCTGCCGGCGTTGTGGGGATAGTCCGGGTTCCCCTCGATCCTGACCACTACCCCATTGACCCGATGGACCTTGATCCCGCAGTGGCAATAGCACATGTTGCACATGGAGTAGACCCATTCATCGTTATCAGCGGCAGTGCGCGTCACCATATCTCGCTCCCTAACTCAAGCATACGTAGATACACCACCATGCCCCAAGGTGGGTAGAAGGTAGGTCCAGCGGCCTACTTGTCTAGCCAGGCATCCCGCATGGGTTCTCCATCATACCATCCGTAGGTCTTGAAGTAGATGCCCTTCACGTACGGCTGATGGACCTCCGAGAATGGGCTGGTGGGGAGGGCGAGGATGTACATCTGGTCCACCAGGCGGAGCTGGATGTCCCTTACGATCTGCGCTCGTTTGGCCGGGTCGGTGGTCCGCCGCTGGTCCTCCAGCATCTTGTCCAGCACCGGGTCTTTGATGATGCTGCGATTGCGAATGCTGGTGGAGTAGCTGTAGGTAAAGAGGTCGTCCACACTGGTCCAGAAGCTGAGCACCATCCACATCCCCTGGTAGCGGGTGATAGGCTTGTCCCAGGGATACTCCCCAACGATGATGTTGAGCTCCGTAAGGTTCACCACGTCCAGCTTGATGTTGACTCCGATGTCATCCACCATGGAGGTCATGGCCTCGGCCATGGGGCCCAGCCCAGCCTGGCCGGGCCAGAAAGTGATCTTGGTGGTGAACCCATTGGGGTATGGGGACTTGGCCAGTGTCGCCTTCGCTGCCGCGACATCGTGGACCAGCCACTTGCGGATATCGGGCGGGTAATCGTTGAGGTCTACAGACCATTGCTTGCCCAGCAGGGGGGGGACCATGGAGAAGCCGGTGGTGGCCAGGCCACGGTAGACCAGCTTGTTCAGGGCTTCTCGGTCCAGGGCCATGGAGATGGCGCGGCGCACGTTGACGTCCTGGAACTCGGGCAAGCTGAGCTTCATCCAGGCCATCACCGAGCTGGCAGCGGGACAGATCTCCTGCTGGAGACCACCCAGCTTGGCCACGTCCTCCATAGTCTGGGTGGAGCGGACCAGGCCGCTGTCCAGGCGCCCGCTTCTCAGGGCCGCCACCATAGTGGTCTCCTCGGGGATGATCTTGTAGGACACGCCGTCCAGATAGGGCAAGCCCTTGATGAAGAAGTCGGGGTTCTTCTCGAACTCGGTAGATACCGCGGGCAGGTATTTGGTGGGGCGGAACCGCCCGTAGGCCCCGGCCTGGTGGCTCTCGAAGGTGTACCGGCCATTGGGGTCGCCGGGAGGGTTCAACGTCTCCTTGGGGAGTATGGCGGTGGCATGGTAAGCGAGGGCTATCTCCGGGTACTCCGCGTGGGGGGTCTTGAGCTTGAAACGTACCGTATACGGGTCTTTGGCCGTGACCGATTCGGTGATGGCCGCCATGTTGAGCAGCGGGTTCAGCTTGGTGACGAACATAGACCGGTTGAAGTAGAAGGCCACGTCCTCCGCGGTAAGCTCGCGCCCATTGAGCGGGGGCGTCTTGGCCATGCGCACCCCCTGCTGGAGGGCCACGTCCAGGGTGAGGTCGTCTACCCACTTGTAGCCCGTAGCCAACTCGCCCTTTATGGGGTATATCTGACATTGGGGCTCTCCGGGCGCGCCTCTGTAGAAGGTGAACAACCGGGGGTAGGCCCACAGCATGTACTCGCCGGGCACGCCATGGTTACGTCCGGTGTCCCAGCTATCGGGGTCGCCGGTTACCCGAAGGCGAAGCGTGCCTCCATACTTGGGCCCTGCCGCCGTGGGGCTGGCCTGGGGTGCGAGGCTGGGTGTGGCCGCCGGTACGGCTGTAGCCGCCACCCCCGGCAGTGGCGTCGCCGTGGCTTGCGGTGGAACGGTGGCTGCCGGTGGCCTGGTGGCAGTGGGGGTGGCCGCTTGACTGCACGCCGCGAGCAAGAGGGCCAATGCTCCAAGTACGCCCAACATGCGTTGCCTTCTCACGCTGTTACCTCCATGTCGTGTATCGCCAGTGCTGTGCCAGCTTCGTCCAGGGTTGTGTAATGCCGGGTTGGCGCCCAGCTTCTGAGCAAGGGCAAAGCTATGCCCTCGTGGGACGGTTGTAACCTTATATCATGGTCTCCCGACCGAGTCAAGGCAGTACGAAGTTCGAAAACATGCGCTAATGGGCGTGAATCTCTATCTGGGCAAGCTAGGCGCAGTGACAGCGGAGGTTGTCAACCCATGCAACCATGCATACGGTAACGGACTATTGTGCTGATTCCGCCGCATATAACCCAGGTCTACACTGGACAAGTGGACTGGTGAGGTCATCGTGGGGACCGAAGACCAGATTGTCGTTGCGAGGAGCGTAGCGACAAAGTCCCGACACGTCGGGATACCCCAGGTTATGCGTAGAGAGACGGATTGCTTCGCCCTTCTGCAGAAGGGATCGCAACGACAGGTTGAACGCGGCCGCTATGTCATACCAAATAGTCAATGACCATCAGGGTGGGGCTTGTACCCCTGGTGCGGCCTGGGGTGTAGAATAGCCCTATGCTCCTGCTCATAGACAACTACGATAGCTTCACCTACAACCTGTACCAGTATCTCTGCGAGCTGGGCCAGGAGGTGAAGGTACTCCGCAACGATAAGGCGACGCTCGCCGATATCGAGGCCATGGCCCCGGAGCGCATTGTCATCTCCCCCGGCCCGGGCACCCCAGCGGAGGCGGGTATCTCGCCCCAGGTCATTCGCCACTTCGGGCGGAGCATCCCCTTGCTGGGCGTATGCCTGGGCCACCAGTGCATCGGATATGCCTACGGGGGCAAGGTCGGCCCCGCCGGCGAGATCAAGCACGGCAAGATGTCCCAGGTCCACCACAACAACCAGGGCGTCTTCATGGGCCTGCCCAACCCCTTCGAGGCCATCCGCTACCACTCGCTGGCCATCTACCGGGAGGGCTTCCCCGATTGCCTGGAGGTCACCGCCTGGACGGACAACGGCATCATCATGGGTGTGCGCCACAAGCAGTACCCCATGGAGGGCGTGCAGTTCCACCCCGAGTCCATCATGACCGTCGTGGGCAAGGACCTGCTGCGCAATTTCCTGAGCATGCCCGCCAGGGAGTGATAGAATGGGTATTCCGTAGGGGAGTCCCGACGTGTCGAGATGTACTCCCCTGGGGCTGGCACAAAGCCCCGAAACAACGAGGCGGTGATGAGGTTGGCGCAAATGCAGACATTTGACGTTGAGGTGGTGGTCTCCAAACAGGAAGATGGCCTGTGGCGGGCCGAGGTGCCCGTGCTGCCAGGCTGCTTCGTGGACTGTGACACTCTAGAAGAGGCCATTACCGACATTGAGGAGGGCATTCGGCTGTTCATCGCCTCCTATCGGAAACACGGCGACCCGCTGCCGCCAGAACTCGACACTGTCTCAGAAGCGGAACTGCCCCGGAGGCTCAAGGTCCGCGTCTCCGTATCGTGACGTATGCTGCGCTAACCAGAATGACCACCAGAAAAGTCGTCTTGCTCATCTTCGCTGTTGCGCTCGGCGACGGCTTGTTGCTGTGGACGGATCTGATACAAGTTTCTGACGCCATATCGCTCTTGCTTGCCACGGCTCTTGTGGGCGCAACACTTGGACTGTGGCAATCAACAGAGAGATACGTGAAAGCAACGAGCGAAATCGCCAAGGCAACAAAGGAGCAGGCCGAGGTTACCAGGAAGCTGGCCGAGGAAGCGGAAAAGCAACGTTTTGAAGCAACCAAGCCCATCGTGGTCTTTCGGGCACAAACGCCGGCTGGCGAGATTACTGACGGGATTCGTTTCTTCAATGAAGGCCCGGCATCGGTGTGGCTACAGGTGACCATACTGAACATTGGGAACGGGCCAGCCTTAGATGTGAGCGTTACGAAGCTTGGCACTATTGCACCTTTGGGCAGGGGCGAGCACCTCCGCCGAAACTTGCCTCTAGACGAAGATGAGCGCATCCAGAATCACGAGCTAATGCTGCAAGCTAACTACAAGGACGCCTCCGACAACGCTATGCGCACCCAGCAGACGCTCAAGCTTACCAAGCCGAAGGAATATGAAATCACAAAGACGACTATTGGGTATGTGTCAAAAGGGGCAGAAAAAGCATGATTCGTGAAGCCATACCCTTTCCGGTCGGTAGCCCATGACCTTTGCTGATTACCTCCAGGTCTATCTCCAAATCGCTGTGGGCTTCGTACTGCTGCTCACGCTGTTCGTGGTGCTGTGGTACACGTGGGAGATGCGGCTCACCGCCAAGGCCACCATCACCCTGGCGGAGGTGACCGCCAAGAGCCGCCTGGACTCCATGCGGCCCATCCTCATCTTCCGCGGCCAGATGGACGCCCAGTTGACCGACCTGGTCTATGGGAAGGAGGCCCTGGCCGGGGCCATCGTCAACATCGGCAAGGGCCCCGCCCTGGATGTCCATACCTCGCGGCTGGGCCGGGTCAGCCCCCTTCGCGACGGTGAGCTTTGTCTACGGCAGATCCCCCTTTCCGAAAACGAGCAGGCCGCGGGCCAGGAGCTCGTGCTGGAGCTTACCTACAAGGACGCCTTCGGCAACAGGCAGCGCACCAAAGAGACGCTTGCCCGCAAGGACGCCAACTCCTATCTGATAATCGAGACCATCATCGAAGACCTGCGTCAGGAGCCAAAAGAATGATCCGTGAAGCCATTACATACATGGTGGAAGGCCGGCACCTCTCGGAGAAAGAGGCCACCGCCGTCATGGAGGAGATCATGGGGGCACAGGCCACACCCGCCCAGATCGGGGGCTTCCTGGTCGCCTTGCGCCTCAAGGGGGAGACCATTGACGAGCTGGTGGGCTTCGCCCGGGTGATGCGGGACAAGGTCCTGCGCGTGAACGTGCCCTACCCCGTGGTGGACACCTGTGGCACCGGCGGCGACATGTCGGGCACCTTCAACATCTCCACCGGCGCCGCCCTGGTGGCCGCCGGGGCGGGTATCAAGGTGGCCAAGCACGGCAATCGCGCTTTCACCTCCGGCTGCGGCAGCGCCGACTGCCTGGAGGCGTTGGGCGTCAAGATAGACCTCGGCCCCGAGGGTGTGGCCTCTTGCCTGGACCGGGCGGGAATGGGGTTCATGTTTGCGCCCCTGTACCACCCCGCCATGAAGCACGCCGGCATGCCCCGCCGGGAGATCGGCATCCGCACCGTGTTCAACCTGCTGGGTCCCATGACCAACCCCGCAGGTGCGCGCAACCAGGTGCTGGGCGTGCCCGAGGCCGCCCTGACCAAGGGCCTGGCTGAGGTACTCCAGCGTCTGGAGTGTCGCCATGCCCTGGTAGTCCACGGCAACGACGGGCTGGACGAGCTGTCCATCGGCTCGGTCAGCCACATCTGCGAGCTGAAGGGCGGCGAGGTCCGCCACTACGAGGTGGATGCCCGCGCCCTGGGCCTGGTCCACGCCGGCTGGGAGGCCCTCAAGGGCGGCAACGCCCAGGACAATGCCCGCATGCTGCGAGAGGTGTTGGCTGGCGTGCCCGGCCCCCGGCGGGAGATCGTGGTGCTCAACGCCGCGGCGGCCCTGGTGGCCGGCGATGCCGCCGACGACCTGCGGGAGGGCGTTGCCCTGGCCCAGCAGTCCATTGACAGTGGGCGGGCCGCTGCCGCCCTGGATGCCCTGGTCCAGGTCAGCCATGCCGTGGCGGCGTAAGGCTGGCCAACACCACAAAGAGCAGGGGTGCCTTCCGTCGTTGCGAGGCCTTCCGGAGAAGGACGAAGCAATCCGCCCCCTGGTCATACGTGGAGAGGCGGATTGCTTCGCCGCTAGCGCGGCTCGCAACGACAGGTTGAAGGGCGGGGGACCTTCTATGTATGTTCCTGGATGACGTCCTAGCCCACAAGCGTGCCCTGCTCCGCCAGGGGCGCCTGCCTCTGCGCGAGCTGGAGAAGCGCATCGAGGCCCGGCCCGCGCCCATGGACTTCGCGGCAGCCCTCCAGCCCCAACACGGCGGGTGGCCCAGGCTCATCGCCGAGTGCAAGAAGGCCTCGCCCAGCAAGGGCCTGCTCGTGGAGCACTACGACCCGGCGGCCCTGGCCACTACCTACGCCGATAGCGGAGCTGCCGCTGTCTCCGTCATCACCGAGGACGCCTACTTCCAGGGTAGCCTGGACCATCTCGCCGCCGTGCGGGAGGCTCTGGACAAACGCGAGGCCAGGCTGCCGGTGCTGCGCAAGGACTTCCTCATAGACTCCTACCACGTGTGGGAGGCCCGGGCCTACGGGGCCGATGCCTATCTGCTCATCGTGGCGGCCCTGCCTCCCAAAGACCTGCGCCATCTCATCGCGGAGGGTCGGGGCATTGGGATAGCCGCCCTGGTCGAGGTGCACAACCATCGCGAGATGGACGCCGCCCTGGAGGCGGAGGCTGCCATAATCGGCATCAACAACCGTGATTTGACTACCTTGAAGGTGGACTTGGTGGTGACAGAGCAGTTGCGCCCCCTCATCCCCCCCGGCCATGCCGTGGTCAGCGAGAGCGGGATCAGTGCGCGGGCGGACGTAGAGCGACTGGCGCGTCTCGGTGTGCACGCCATCCTGGTGGGCGAGGCGTTGGTCACTGCGCCGGATATCGCCGCCAGGGTCAAGGAGCTGGTGGGGTGAGGGTCAAGGTCTGCGGCCTCAGCCGCCCGGAGCACGCCCTGGTTGCCGCCGAGTCGGGCGCCGATTTCGTGGGGGTTGTCTTTGCCCCCAGCCGCCGGCGGATTACGCTGGACACCGCCCAGGGGATCGCGCGGGCACTGGAGCTATGGTACCGCATGGGCATCCCTCGTCCGTCCCTGGTGGGCGTCTTCGCCGATGCACCCCTCGAGCAGGTCAACGCCGCAGCCAAAGCCGTGCCCCTGGACTGGGTCCAGCTCAACGGCGACGAGCCAGTAGACTACTGCCTCCAGGTCGAGGCGCCGGTCATCAAGGCCCTGCGCCTGCCTCCCAGCCTCAGCGCCGAGGACGCCGTGGCCCGGATCGGGCCATATCGCGAGGCGCTGGCCCCCCAGGGCGGCCTGCTCCTGGTGGAGTCGGCGGTCCCCGGCCAGTACGGCGGCACTGGCCGGGCCATGGACTGGGCGTTGGCCGGTGAGCTTGCCCGGCAAGTCCCCTTCCTCCTGGCGGGCGGCCTCACGCCGGACAACGTGGGCGACGCCGTGGAGCGGGTGCGTCCCTGGGGGGTGGATGTGTCGAGCGGCATCGAGACTGGTGGCGCCAAGGACCTGAGCAAGATCAAGGCGTTTGTAAAGCACGCCCGGGAGGCGGAACGCTAACCGCTCGAGCGTGTCTTGTCTGGGTCTTTGAATTGTCTTCAAAACGTCTTGCCTGCCAAGCCTTAACGTGATAGGCTGAAGGCGGGTAGTACGAATGAAGGTTGACGAGCTACTCAAGCCCAGGTCCGGAGACAGACTGCCTCCCCAAAAGGCAAAGCTGTTGCAATACTTGCAGGAACACCCCGACGAGGTTTTCCCCTATCGGGACGAGACTCTTGGCCGGGCCTTGGGCATGAAACAGGCCGCCCTCAGCTTCGGCCTATGGCAGTTGTGTCAACAGGGCCTCATCGGCCGAGAGGCAGTGGGGCGCCGGCTCTACTTCGGCTCCCATGAAGCCATCGAGCGGCTACGGCACGACCCCAAAGGGCGGGCAGCCCGCCGGGCGCATTATGATGAGGTCATGGCTCGCGTCCGGCTGTTAGGGGAGCGTATCCACCGGCGGATAGGCGACGTGGATGTGCTGAAGTGGCTGGACGAGTCCCGAGAAAGCCATCCGTAGACGAACGCCATCATGGCACGCGTCTGCATTGACGCCAGCGCCGTCTTAGAGCTGTTGCTCCGACAGAGGCTTGCGCCTCAGGTCCAAGTCCTGCTCGACAAATGGCAACAGCAAGGAACGGAGTTGTTGGGGGCTCCCATGCTCTATGCCGAGGTGTCGTCCGTGCTGCGCGAGAAAGTGTATCATGGGCTTATCACTCCGGAGGATGGTCAGGAGGCCTTCGAGTTGTTCTGCGCCCTTGACATTGCACCTTCACGCAGAGACGATCTTCACTTGCGAATGTGGGACCTTGGGAGGCGGGTGAATGCCCGGAAACTGTACGACCTCCAGTATGTGGCGCTGGCGGAATTGGAGAGGTGCGAGCTGTGGACAGCCGACCAAAAGCTGGTCAACCTCGTTTCCCCGCGTTGTCCCTGGGTCCGTTGGGTAGGCGAAGCCAAGGTCTGACGTGAACCGACGCGAGAAACCCCTCCCCGACCCCCGGGGCTACTTCGGCGCCTACGGGGGCAAGTTCGTGCCCGAGACGCTCATGGCCGCGCTGGCCGAGCTCGAGGCCGCCTATGTTCAGGCCCAGCGCGACTCCGCGTTCCAGCAAGAGTTGGCCTCGCTCCTCAAGCACTACGCCGGGCGGCCCACGCCCCTGTACTACGCGGAGCGCCTGAGCCAGCAGTGTGGTGGTGCCCGTATCCTGCTCAAGCGGGAGGACCTGGCCCATACCGGCGCTCACAAGATCAACAACGCCCTGGGCCAGGGCCTGCTGGCCAAACGCATGGGCAAGCCGCGCATCGTGGCCGAGACCGGCGCCGGACAGCACGGCGTGGCCACCGCCTCGGTGTGCGCCAAGCTGGGTTTGGAGTGCGTGGTCTACATGGGCGAGGAGGACATCCAGCGCCAGTCGCTCAACGTCTTCCGCATGAAGCTGCTGGGCACCGAGGTCCGACCCGTCGGCTCGGGCAGCCGCACCCTCAAAGACGCTATCAATGAGGCCATCCGCGACTGGGTGACCAACGTGCAAACGACCCACTACCTGCTAGGCTCTGTGGTCGGGCCGCACCCCTACCCCATGATGGTCCGCGACTTCCAGTCGGTTATCGGGACAGAGGCCCGGGAGCAAGTGCTGGCCCAGCTCGGTCGCTTGCCCGACTACGTGGTGGCCTGCGTCGGCGGCGGCAGCAACTCCATAGGCACCTTTTACCCTTTCCTCCAAGACGTAGGAGTGAAGCTGGTGGGTGTGGAGGCGGCGGGTAAAGGGCTCGATACCGGACAGCACGCGGCGACCCTGAACCGAGGTGAGCCTGGGGTGCTCCACGGCGCCCTCTCCTACCTGATGCAGGACGCCCACGGCCAGGTGCTGCCCACCCACAGCATATCGGCGGGGCTGGACTACCCAGGCGTCGGCCCGGAGCACGCCTTCCTGAAAGATACCGAGCGCGCCAGCTACGTGGCCGTCACGGACGACGAGGCCATGGAGGGGTTCAAGCTCCTGTGCGCCACCGAGGGCATCGCCCCGGCGCTGGAGCCGTCACACGCCATCGCCTATGCCGCCCGGCTGGCCCGCGAGGCGGGGCCGGATGCCCTCATCCTGGTGTGCCTCTCCGGGCGCGGCGACAAGGACATGCACACCGTAGCCCAGGCCCTGGGGGTGACCCTGTGAGCCGCCTGGCGACGGCCTTCCGGCCCGGCCGCAAGGCCCTGGTCCCCTATCTCACCGTGGGCTACCCAAACATGGAGACCACGCTGAAGGTGGTGCCCGCCCTGGAGGCGTCTGGCGCGGACATCGTGGAGCTGGGCATCCCCTTCTCCGACCCGCTGGCCGACGGCACGACCATCCAGGAGGCCAGCCACCTGTCGCTGGAGGCAGGCACCACGCCTGTGCGCTGCCTGGAGGCCGCCCGGAAGCTACGGCAGGCCGGTGTGAAGCTGCCCCTGGTGTTCATGACCTACTACAACCCGGTGTTCCATTACGGGCTGGACCGCTTTTGCGCTGCCTGCGCCGAGGCCGGGGTGGATGGTCTGATCGTCCCTGACCTGCCACCCGACGAAGGCGCAGCCCTGGAGGCGGCCGCCAAGCCGCGGGGCGTGGACCTGGTCTATCTGCTGGCCCCCACCAGCCCCCCTGACCGCATCCGCCTGGTGGCCGAGCGCTCGCGGGGGTTCATCTACCTGGTCTCGCTGACCGGCGTCACCGGCGCCCGGGCGAGCCTGCCCGCAGACCTGGAGGCGTTTGTAAAGCGCGTACGCAGTAGCACGTCCCTTCCCCTGTGTGTGGGCTTCGGCATTGCGAGCGCCGAGGCCGCCCGCCGGGTGGCCGCCGTCGCCGACGGCGTCATCGTGGGCAGCCGCCTGCTCCAGATCATCAAGGACGCGAAACAGCCTGCGCAGGTCGCCGGGGCATTTGTCCGAGAGCTAAGGGCAGCACTGGACAGCCCCCCTGTCATTCTGAAGGAGTCCCGGTAGGACCGGGACGACTGAAGAATCCGTGCCCCACACCATCGTCGAAGGGCGCAAGACTGAGGATGCGATTGGCCCCAACGTGTCGCTGTAGGGGAGGAACTCCGTGTCCTCCCCCCGGGGAGCGGGGCGGGCACGGAGTCCCGCCCCTACGGCCTGACTCGGGGGGGACCCCTTTACATTGCCCTGTGCCGCTCTGATGCATCGGGGCGTGGAAGACAACAACCATGGTACGTCTGATACTTCTCGGCACGGGTAGCCCACGGCCCCGGCCCCAGCGCACCGGCTCCGCCTACCTGGTGGCGCTGGACAAGGCCACCCTTATGTTCGACTGCGGGCCGGGCGCTACGTTCCAAATAGTCCGCGCCAGCTTCTCGCCGGCAAGCGTGGGCTACCTCTTCTTCACCCACCACCACTTCGACCACAACAGCGACTATGGCTTCTTCACCCTCTGCCGCTGGCAGGAGGGGGCAGGCAAGGCCAAGACCCTCGAGGTGTACGGGCCCAGGGGCACGGCACGCATTACGGACCTGCTGTTCTCCAAGGACGGTGTCTATGCGGATGACATTGCGGGGCGGCTCAACGCGCCGGGCAGCGTCCACATCTACCGCAAGAAGGGCGGTGTCTTCCCCCGCCCCCAGCCGCAGCCGGAGGTCACCGAGCTAAGCCCGGGCGCCGAGGTGCGCGGTGATGGATGGAAGGTGACTACTGCCGAGGCCCATCATTCCCAGCCCTATCTGGATTCGCTGGCCTACCGCCTGGAGACGCCGGAGAGGACCATCGTCTTCTCGGGGGACACCACCCCGTGCGAGAGCGTGGCGTCGTTGGCGGCGGGCGCCCACACGCTAGTCTACTGCGCCCACGACCTGGAGCAGAACATTCGGGGCACGCCGCTGGAGGGCTTCACCTCCAGCACGCTGGGCGCAGCCCGGGTGGCCCAGCAGGCCGGGGTCCAGAAACTTGTGCTCACCCACATCGGCGACGCCATGGACGCCCCCGGCGCCATGGACCGCGAGCTGGCCCTCGCCCACGAGGTCTTTCCCGGCCCCATCATTGTGGGCCAGGACCTGATGGAGGTGTAGGCCCTGGGCCAAGTGAGCGTGTGCATTGCGAGCTGATGCGCGCTAGTGACGACTGCCGCTTGCTCTTTCGTATGGCCCGGCATATACTTGCGATTTAACTGACGTAGGTGCCAAGAGGGAGGCGCTATGGGACTAATGAGCGAATACATGAGCCTCGGACTTAGCGCCACCGCTCTTGAGTCTGAACTGCTAACCTTGGTTTCCAAGTACAACCAACAGCGCCTCGATACGTTTACCATAGTGTACGTTGCCGCAAGTGGGAAACAGATTCCAGACGTTTCGTTGAATGAGGATGACTACTACACAATCCATGACTTGCTGAGGGACGTTAGCTCGCCCAAAGTGGACTTTTACCTTGAGACTCCGGGAGGAAGTGGGGAAGCGGCAGAAGATATTGTCAAGTGCCTGCGTAAGAAATTCAAGCACGTCTCGTTCGTGGTTTCCGGAGAAGCCAAAAGCGCTGGAACTCTCATGGTCCTATCGGCTGACGAAATCCTAATGACTGAGACCGGTAGCCTGGGACCCATTGACGCTCAAATCAGGATTGGCAGATCTGTCGTGTCTGCATACGACTACATGGAATGGGTAACGGGGAAGAGAGAAGAAGCGGAGAAGCTCGGCAAGCTGAATCCCCTCGATGCAACAATGGTCGCCCAGATCAGTCCAGGCGAATTGAGCGGTGTAAACTACGCTTTGAAGTATGCAGAGGACCTGGTTGCCGAGTGGCTGCCCAAGTACAAGTTCAGGAACTGGACGGTCACGAAGACTCGCAAGATCCCCGTCACAGAGGAGATGAAAGCGACTACGGCACAGGGCATCGCCAAGGCCCTCACGAACCATGCCAGGTGGAGGTCTCACGGACGTTCCCTCAAAGCGAATGACCTCAATGACATAGGACTGGAGATCACCCTGGTTGACGGTGATCCAACACTGTCCGACATTGTATACAGGATTCAAACCGTTTGCCGTCTTCTTTTGGGCTCTACTTACATATACAAGATCATCGCGACCGACAAGGAGAAGATATTCAGGACCGCGCTCCCGGTCTCGGCGGCACCAAGGCTCCCCGTCCAAAGGTTGGCGGAGATAGTGGAGCTTGAGACGAAGTGTCCAAAGTGTGGGAAGGTGCACAATATGTATGCGAAGTTTGTTGATGATCCAAGAATTGACGAGGACTCATGCAAGAAGGGGAGGCTCGCCTACCCCAAGGACAACAAGCTACGGTGTGACTGCGGGTTCGAGATAGACCTGGGGGGCATCAGGAACGAGATAGAGGCGAAGGTGGGCAGGAAATTAGTTGTACAATGAAAAAGGAGGGCAGGAGATGGACAAGCAACTTGTCTCAAAAGACGAACCTGAGGTTTTGCTCTCTTTTTTGAGGAGGACGAAGGAGGGCAAGTACGCGCCCATAGAGGAGAGTTCCCTCCCCTACTCCCGGGTTGTTGAGGTGTCCGAAACCGTACAAGACCTTGAGGACGAGTTCTACTTCAATATCAGTTGACCAGGGGCAATCCGCCTGAAGGAGATAGGTCCACCGGGCGGCCCGTGTCCCGATCACGCTCGGCGTAGATGTCGGCCACCAAGGCGTCAAGCTCCTCTTTGGGCCAGTCCTTCCAAAGGCCAATGATGGCCAACGGGTTTCGCGTCCCTCCCGCTGGTACTTGTTCCAAACGCTCCAGGTCTTCCACACTGACCAGGGCAGCCACTGGCTTGCCCCGCCGCTCTATGACTACGCGGTCACCCCGATAGGCTACCCCCAGCACTAGCTCTGCAAGCTGGGCCTTGGCTTCCGACGCGCTCACTTTCTTGACCATCAACCACCTCAACACTGGGCCGATTGGCTATTCTGACTGATCCGACCAATCCGACCGAGCAAACCTATTCTACCATCGTGTCTGCCAATCATGCGTGGCGGCAATTCATGAATTGCCGCTACGGAGGGAGGCATGATGGAGGTGCAGGCAGAGCGCTAGGGGCGAACCGGCGGCTCGCCCCCACGTTGTCTAGGTCACCGTTATGGGGTAGGGCACCACGGCGTTATAGAGGTAGCCCTGGGCGTTCCAGGGGACGCTGTCGGGTTGGGTGTTCCCCTTTTCATCGGTGGCGCGGGTCATGATGCCATATTTGCCCGGTGAGGCGTCCCAGGGGAAGGCCCAGCGCACCCAGACATACTGCGTGTTCGGCTCCTCCAGGCGGGCCTGGCCCCACGTCTTGCCGCCGTCCAGGCTGTACTCCACCTTGGCGATCTTACCATGGGGCGACCATGCGAAGCCCCGGATGGTCTGGCGCCCCCTGGGTATGGTCCCGTCCCAGGGCAGGGCGACGGCGCTCTTGAGCGTTTGCAGCGTGACCGCCGGTTTGCTGGGGTAGTCCGGGCCATCGAGGATGTAGCTGGCCGTGTTGAAGGGCGTCTGTACCTTCTGGTTGGAGACCTCGATGCGCACCAGCCACTTGATGTTGCTCACGCCAATCCATCCCGGCACGATGGCCCGCAGCGGGAAGCCGTGGTCCGGAGGCAGGGACTCGCCGTTCATGGCGTAGGCCAGCAGGGTATTGGGGTCCTGGGCTTTGTCTATGGGGATGGGACGGTTCACCTTGGGGCCGTCGCCGCCCTCGAGGAGCACATCCACGGCGTCCACCTTCACCCCGGCCATGTCCAGGATGGCGGCCAGGGGGACGCCGGTCCACTCGGCGACCCCGATGGCCCCCAGCTTCCACTGGCCGCCGGAGGCTGGCTTGCCCTGGAACAGGGCGAAGAAGCCGCGCCCGTTCCCGGCACACTCCAGCCAGCGGTTAGCTGAGCGGGAGGGCAAGGCCAGGATGTCCTCGTAGGTCAGGACCAGGGGCCGCTCTACAGCGTTGCCCTCGATCCGGAGACGCCAGTCCTTGGCGTCCAGCCGGGGCGTAGCCCCGTGGTTGCGTTGGAAGAACAGGCGTGTCGGAGTGATGAGGCCCTTGACCAGCTCCAGCGGGCTTTCGTAGACCGGCGGCGAGGAGGCGATGACCCGCCTCAGCCCTGGCGGCTCCACCGACAAGAGGGGCGCCGACGTTGGCGCAGGTGTAGCGACCGGGGTCGTTGTGGGCAAGGGAGTTGGCGTTGGCGCTTTGCAGGCCGCCAGGACCGCCACCGCACCCCCAGCCGCCAGCAGGGCCAGGAACCGCCGCCGCGACATGCCCGCAGAACGGGCGTACTCCCATAGCCCCTCTCCATCTCGGCCGCCTGGTAGTTGCTCTGTGTCTCCCATCTCTTCCTCCTCCGGTCTCTGTGCCACGTTACTCGGAACGATTAGCATTATACCCTGCTCCCGGCAGACCTGTGCATCTTCTCGACGACCAGCAGTCGCGCCCGGACCCCGAGGCGCCCTGCTATAATGTCCCCTATCCCGTTTGCCGAGGCACGCTATGGTTGACCTGACCACCACCTACATGGGCATACCCCTGAAGAACCCTATCATCGTGGCCGGCGGCCCCACCACCCAGTCTGTGGAGATGTGCCACAAGGCGGCCCAGGCAGGCTGGGGGGCCCTCGTTACCAAGACCTACTTCGCCCAGGAGGTCGTCCGGCGCAAGCTAACCAACGTCATGTACCGGCCCGCCTTCGCCCTCTTGTCCAGCGACGGCCGGGGACGCTGGCGATCTCAAGTGCCCAAGCTGAACGGCCCGCGCTACGGGAACAAGCTCGGCAAGGTCGCGCCGGACTACGCCCTGGCCCTCAATCCCAGGGGCACCACGTTCCAGACCTGGCCCGACGACCATGCCTACCTGGACTTCCTCAACCGCGTCGCGGAGCTTGCCCACGCCAGCGGGTGCAAGGTGATCGCCAGCATCTACGCCTACACTGAGGAGGGATGGGAGCAGCAGTGCGACCTGGTCAACCGCTCCAGCGCCGACGGTGTGGAGCTGAACCTGGGCTGCCCCGTCACCGGCGGCCTATGGCCTGAGACCGGCGAACCCTTTCCCCAGGCCCCAGGCTACTACCCGGACCTGGTTGCACGTTGGGCGCTCTTTTGTACCCAACGCCTCCGAGTCCCCGTCTCCGTCAAGCTGCCCGGCCACTCACCGGACCCGCTGAGCGCGGTCAAGGCCGCACAGGGTAACGGGTGCCGGGGCGTCCAGTACGCCGACACGCGCATTGTGCCGGACCCCACCCTGTTCATTGACCTGGACACGGCCAAACCCGCCGTCTTCCCGGACTACCCACTGTTCCGGGGCGGCATCCCTTCGGCGAGCTGGCACCTGCCCTTCATCCTGGGGCGCGTGGCCCAGTTCCGGATGGCAGACGTCTCCCTGGACATCAGCGGGTGCGGCGGCGTGCAGAGCGGCCTGGACGTGGTGCGGCTGTTCATGGCCGGGGCGACCTCGGCCCAGGCGTGCACGGCCACCCTGGTCGAGGGTGTGGGCATCGCCCGACAATGGCTGGAGGAGATCTCGGGGTGGATGGAGTCGCGCGGCAACAGTAGCCTGCACGAGCTACAGGGGCTGGCCCTGCGCCAGCTAACAACGGACGTGGGCCGCCTGCCGCCCGGCGAGGTGCCCCAGATCATGGGTGGCCCGCTGCCGCGACAGCAGGTGCAGGTCAACGAGAAAAGGTGCATCTCCTGCCACTGGTGCGAGGAGGCCTGCCCCTACCTGGCCATCCAAATCCCAGACAAGGCGCCCATGATTGACCCGGGCCGCTGCGAGGTCTGTGGGATGTGTGTAGCCCTCTGCCCCATGAGGGCGCTGTCTATTGCGGCAAGGCAGTGAGTAGGGGCGCCCCGATGCATCGGGGCGCCCCTACAGATTCGGCGTAGGCCCCGGTGTCTACCGCCCCTGGAAGCGGGGTTCGCGCTTCTCCAGCCAGGCCCGGGGCCTTCCCATGCGTGCTAGCGGTAAGCTTCACTCCGGTGGGCGATGCGGTAGACGTGTACTAACCTCTCGTCATCGGCGATTTCGTAAAGCACCCGGTACTCACCGACCCGGACGCGCCACTGGTTTTCAAAGCCTTCGAGTTTCCTTACACCCCGGTGGCGGGGGTCAACAGCAAGCTGGCGCAAGGCCACCAGGATGACTGTATACAAACGCTTATGGAGCTAGCTGACCCGTCCGTGACGCATACTCGTCCAGCGTTATGGGCTTACCCTTGACACGCTTGGCCCGCTCGATCAGTACATGGTCGGCCAGATCCTCCAGCAGCTTCCTGTCGCACAGGACCCGCTCCGCAAGCTGTTTACGCTCACTGGGCTTCAAGGTCTAGTACGCTTGCCAGAAGACCTCGACAATAGCTGCGTTTGTGGCCATGACGGCCTCCTCAGGCGCAAATAGCAGGTTACTACGTACAGTATAGGATATGCGGCAGCCACACTCTAGCTCGGCCCCCTACACGCAGTCTACCGTCCCTGGAACCGCGGCTCCCGCTTCTCCAGCCAGGCCCGGGGGCCTTCCCACAGGTCCTGCGTCTGACGCGCCAACTCCACGTAGTGCCTGCTCAGTCGCACTGCCTCGTCCAGGTCCCAGCCCATGGTCTCGTACAGCTCCTTCTTGAGCAGGCGGATGGCCACAGTAGGCCCCCGCACAAGCTGACCGGCCAGCTCCAACGTGGTGGCCATGAGCTGCTCGTGGGGCACTACCCGGTTGACGAAGCCCATGCGGTAGGCCTCGTCGGCGTCGAAAACGCGGGACGTCCACAGCAGCTCCAGGGAACGGGGCAGTCCGATGATCCGAGGCCACAGGTAGGCGCCGCCCTCGGCGGGCACTCCACCCATCCGCAGGTAGGCCGGGTTGAACTTGGCCTGGTCGGAGCAGATGCGCAGGTCGCAGACCGCCGCCATGTCCATGCCGCCGCCTGCCGCCGGCCCATTGATGGCCGCGATGTAGGGCTTCTCCAGCTTCTTCACGGTGCCCAAGAACCGCCAGCAAAGCAGGTCCGTCGCCGTCTCCACCTCAGGGGTGGACAGCTCCCGGGGGTCGGCTCCCGCGCAGAAGGCCCGGCCCGCCCCAGTGACCATGACCACCTTCACCGCGTCGTCGGCCTGCGCCGACTCCAGGGCGGCAATCCACTCCAGACGCATCTGAGTGGTGATGCCGTTGAGCGACCGGGGCCGGTTCAGGGTAATGGTGGCGATACCATCAGCCACGGTGTAGAGGATGTCGTGGTACTGCATTTTAGCCCTCTCAGGTCACACAACAGTAGGGGCGAAGCATCGGGCATACATTGGGATTTGGTGCTGAGCCCTGCCTTGCCCGATGCTTAGCCCCTACCTGCCTTGGAAGCGGGGCTCCCGCTTCTCCATCCAGGCGCGGGGACCCTCCCACAGGTCCTGTGTCTGCCGGACCAAGCCCACGTAGTGGCGGGTGAGCCTGACTGCCTCGTCCAGGTCCCAGCCCATGGTCTCGTACAGCTCCTTCTTCACCAGACGGATGGCGACGGTGGGACCCCGGGCAAGCTGTCCGGCCAGCTCCATGGTCGTCGGCATGAGTTGCTCGTGGGGCACCACACGGTTCACGAAGCCCATGCGGTAGGCCTCCTCCGCGTCCAGGGTGCGGGATGTCCACAGCACCTCCAGGGCATGGGGCAAGCCCATGATGCGGGGCCACAGGTAGCCGCCACCCTCGGCGGGGACGAACCCCATCCGCAGATAGGCGGGGGTGAACTTGGCCCGGTCCGAGCAGATGCGCAGGTCACAGACCGCCGCCATGTCCATACCGCCGCCGGCCGCCGCGCCGTTGATGGCCGCGATGTAGGGCTTCTCCAGCTTCTTCACTGTGTTGAGCAGCAGGTAGGTGAGGCGGCTGGCCTCGGATGCCAGCTCCGGCACCGCTAGCTCCCTGGGGTCAGCCCCCGCGCAGAAAGCCCGGCCCGCCCCAGTGACCACGACCACCTTCACCGCGTCGTCGGCCTGCGCCGACTCCAGGGCAGCTATCAACTCGCGGTGCATCTGGCTGCTCGTGGCATTGAGCGCCCGGGGACGGTTCAAGGTGATGACGGCGACACCGTCGGAAATGGTGTAGAGGATGTCATGGAACTCCATATTCAGACCTCTGGCCGCACGGCCGTAGTACGCTTGACAGGCGCACGCCGGCGTGTGACAATCCAATTGAGCCGACGTGAGGTCGGTGCAAAGGTCCCTCCCCAGTGAAAGTGGCCATGGGCCACTGTGCCAAGTCCATCGGCGCTAGCTGGGGAGGTCGTTTTCCACCGACAATCCGTTCCACGCTTATTTTCCTAGTGCAAGCGACTCGTTCCGAACGAGATGACGGATGGCCTCGCAGGGTCTCGCCTCTTTCTTTTCCCGCTTCTCAGCTATCTCCCCTTGAAGTGCGGCTCACGTTTCTCCAGCCACGCTTGGCGGGCCTCTCGCACATCCTCGCCGGCGCCCAGCAGTCGGTCGGCCTCCTGGCCCAGGCCAAAGGCCTGCTCGATGATCAGCTCCTGGTAGCGAAGGAGGATGTGCTTGGACTGCCGGATGGCCAGCGGCGCCCCTTGTGCCAGGCGCTGGGCCAGATCGAGGGTGGCGGGAAGCAGGTCCGCATGCGGCACGACCCTGTCCACCAGACGGATGGCCAGGGCCTCCTGGGCGCCTATTTGCTTGCCGGTCCATAGGAACTCGGCGGCCCGGCTGTAGCCGATGAGCCGGGGCAGGAAGTACCATCCCACCGCGCTGGGGATGAGGCCCAGCCGGACATACGCCGTGGCGAACGTTGCCCGCTCGGAGGCAATGCGGATGTCGAACAGGCACAGGTAGTCCAGCGAGCCCCCCGCGCATGGCCCGTTGACCGCCGCCAGCAGCGGCTTGTCCAGGGCAAGGGAGGCCATGATCACCCGGCGGCTGCTCTCGTCGGGGGTGATCTCCGGCTGCTCCGGACTGCGCAGGTCGGCTCCGGCGCTGAAAGCCCGCCCCGCACCAGTTAATACCACCACCTTGACCTCATCATCTGCCTGGGCACGCAGCAGAGCGTCCGCCCAGGCATCGCGCATGGATGGTATGGTGGCATTCAGGGCGCCAGGCCGGTTCAGCGTGATGGTGGCGATGTCCTGGGACACCTGGTACAGGATGCTGGGTGAGTAGGGGTGTATGGCCATACGCCCCTACCGACCAGTGAACCGGGGCTCGCGCTTCTCCCGCCAGGCGAGCTTGCCCTCATGAGCGTCCGCGGTGCTGTGGAGCCATGCCTGAGTCTTCACCGTGAGGTCAAACGCCTCGTCAGGGCCCATCTGCCAGCACTGCCTCATGAGATCCTTGGTTTTCCGGATCGCCAGCGGTGCTCCCAGGGCGATACGGCGGGCAAGCTCCATGGTGGCAGGCATGAGTTGGTCGTGGGGCGCCACCCGAGACACGTAACCCAGCCGGAAGGCCTCGGCGGCGTCCATGGCGCGTCCCGTCCAGATAAGCTCCGCTGCGGCGCCGTAGCCCACCAGGTGGGGCAACGTCCAGCACCCCGCAATGGCGGGGACGTTGCCCATGCGCACGTAGCGCGCGGCAAAAGTCGCCCGCTCGGAGGCAATGCGGATGTCGCACAGGCTCACCCAGTCCATGCCGTGCACGGCGCCGTTGACCGCGGCGATGTAGGGCTTGTCGAAGCGCATGATGGCCCGGAAGAGCTGCTCCGTGGTCTCGGCATGCTCGTCGGGGGCAGCGGTCTGGCCCGAGACCTCGGCTGCCTGACGCCGGGTGGCCACGTCCCGGATGTCTATGCCGGTGCCGAAGGCGATGCCCGCGCCCGTGATGACCACCACCCGGACCTGGTCATCGGCCCACGCCTTGTCCAGCGCGTCGGCCCACTCCACGCGCATCTGGGGGACCAATGCATTCATGGCCCGAGGCCGGTTGAGGGTTATCAGGCCGATTCCCGGCTCAGGAATGTCGTAGATTATGTACTCGTAAGCCATTTTGTCATGTTCTCAGAGGTCAGGGAATCCAACAATGACTTTAGCCCTTGCACCCTGCGTGCCCCTGTGATACAAGTGTTAGCTGTAGTTTGCCATAATTCGTCTCTGGAGGCAAAGATGAAGCGGGGTTACGTAGTTCTCGTTCTGGCCACGTCTCTTGGCCTGGTAGTGGCCGCTTGTGGTGGCGGCGGCGAGCCCAGCAAGCCGTCGGGGACCCAATCGCCCGCGGACCGGGGCAGGCAACTGGCCAATGCTCAGGGGTGCCTCGGGTGCCACAGCACCGATGGCTCGGCCCTGGTAGGCCCCACCTGGAAAAGCATGTATGGTCACGAGGTCAAGCTCGCCAACGGCCAGACGGCCACCGCCGACGACGCCTACATTACCGAGTCCATATACGAGCCCGACTCCAAGGTAGTGCAGGGCTTCCCATCAGGCACCATGCCTAGCTTCAAAGGCACTTTGTCCAGCCAGGACGTCCAGGCGATCATCGAGTACATAAAGACCCTGCGCTAGGTGACGAACCAGAGGCCCGGAAAGCCTGCGCGCCCACTGGCAGCCACGGGCTTTCCCTTGTGCTCAGAACGTAGTACCATAGTGCGAGTTGTGCGCGTGCCCGCCGAGGCGGGCGGCGCTTTTCTAGACTAGCGGACCGAGGTCTGTACTACTATGCCTAAGAGAACGTATCAACCCAAACGGGTGCACCGCCAACGGCGCCACGGCTTCCTGGTCCGCATGGCCACCCGCGTAGGCCGGGCAGTCCTCAAGCGCCGCCGGCTGAAGGGCCGGCACCGCCTGACGGTGTAGCTGAGACCATGTCCGCGCATGCGCAGAGAGCAACGGCTGACCGCCCACGCCCGCTGGGAAGAGCTATGGCGCTCGGGACGGAGTTGGTCCAACCGCCTGCTGGTGCTCCGGGCACGGCCCAGCGGGGCCACGCCATCCCAAGTGGGCTTCTCCGTGGGCAAGAAGCTCGGGGGGGCGGTGATCCGCAATCGCACCCGCCGGCGCCTCCGCGAGGCTACCAGGCTGCTGCCCCTCAAGCCTGGCTACGACTTGGCCATCATCGCTCGGATGCCGGCAGTACAGGCCGACTTCGTCGGCCTCGAGTCAGCGGTGGCGGACTTGCTGCGGAGGGCTGGCCTCATGTGGAACTCGGGAGCTAAGGGGTAGTGACCAGGCTGTTGCTTGCGGCCATACGGGTCTATCAACACTGGGTGTCACCGGCGGTGGCGCCACCCTGTAGGTACTCGCCCACCTGTTCCCACTATGCCTCCGAGGCAGTGGGCCGCTTCGGTTGGCGGCGCGGCGGCTGGCTGGCCCTGCGCCGCCTGTGGCGGTGTACTCCCTGGGGAGGCTTCGGGTATGACCCCGTGCCCTCCACACAAATGACCTCCGGAGGTAACCCATGAATCGCCCCTGGGCACCGTGGGCGCTGGCGGGGCTGGCCCTCGTCCTGGTACTGGCAGCCTGCGTGCCAGGCAAAACGAAACCAGCCACCGGCTGGTCCGGCCCTGGGGTCTCGGAGGACATGGTCTTCGTGGGCACCATGGAGGGGCGCGTGCTGGCCCTGGAGGCCAAGTCCGATGCCCGGGCGAGGAGTTGGGTGTTCCCCCCGGCGGGCGAGAAGGACCTGGTGGCCATATACAGTACCCCGCTGGTTGCCCAGGGCCGCCTCTACTTTGGCGATTTCTCCGGTAAGGTGTTCGCCCTCGATGCCGCCTCGGGCGGCAAGGTCTGGGAGTTCCCCGCAGGAGCGCCTGTCTTCGCCAGTGTGGCGCATGCCGATGGGATTGTGATTGCGGCCACAGCGCAGGGGAAGGTCTTCGCTTTGGCCGCGGATACCGGTGAACCCCGCTGGACGTTCGACAAGCCCACTGCCGGCGTATGGGGCACTCCAGCGGTCTCCGACGGCAAGGTGTTCGTGCCCTCTCTGGACCACAACCTGTATGCCCTGGAGCTGTCCTCCGGACGGTTGCTGTGGACATTCCAGGCGGCTGGGGCCCTGGCTGCGGACCCCCTGGTCGCCGACGGCGTGGTGTATCAGGGGTCCTTCGCCCAGCGACTGTACGCCATCTCGACGCGGGACGGCAAGGCCCTCTGGGAGTCCGTAGGAGATGGCTGGTTCTGGGCACGGCCCGTCATTGCGGGCGGGACGCTGTATGCAGCCACCCTGGGCAGCCGGCTGTACGCCGTGGACGCGGCTACCGGCGTGCAGAAATGGTCCTTCAACACTAGAGCGCCTGTTCGCGCCACCCCGGCGTTAGTTGGCGATACCGTTGTGCTGGCCAACGAGAAGGGCGCCGTCTTCGGGGTGAATCGCCCTACCGGCGTGGAGAAGTGGACTACCACCACAGGCAGCGGAGTGGTCGCTCCGTTGTCCTCTAGAGACAACACCGTGTACGTGAGCGCCCTGGACCGCACCATCTATGGCCTGGATGCCCGCAACGGCCAGAAGCTGTGGAGCTGGAACACCTCTGTGAGCGAGAAGTAGCCCGTGGAAGTCATCTCCCTCGCCTGGAACGAAGTGCTGCTGCGGCCCATGCTCAACGGGCTGCTCCTGTTCTACCGCCTGCTGTTCAACAACTTCGGCCTCAGCATCGTCGTGCTTACCCTCGTGGTGCGGCTGCTGACCTTGCCCCTGACCCTCAAGCAACTGAAGGCCACCCGCGCCATCTCCGTGCTCCAACCCAAGCTCCAGGAGCTTCAGAAGAAGTACGGCAAAGACCGCCAGAAGATCTCCCAGGAGACCATGCGGCTGTACAAAGAGCACGGCATAAGCCCCATGGGGTGCCTGCTCCCCATGGTCATCCAGTTCCCCGTGTGGATCGGCCTGTACCAGGTCATCATCATGGCCCTCAACCTATCCCCCGAGGGGCTGATGGGGCTGTCGCGCGCGCTCTACTCCTGGCTGGGGATCGCCCACGAGGCCATACCCCTGAACGCCGAGCTGCTGTGGCTTAACCTGGCCCGCCCCGATCCCACCCCCATCCTGCCCGTCCTCACCGGGGCCAGCATGTGGGTGATGCAGAAGCAGACTGGCATGCCCAGCGCCGACCCCACCCAGGCCGCCACCAACCGCATGATGCTGTGGATGTGGCCCTTGATGTTTGGCATACTGTCGCTCCAGTTCCCTAGCGGGCTGGCCCTCTACTGGGTAATCTCTAACGTCATAGGCGTGATTATCCAGTACTTCATCACTGGCTGGGGAGGGCTGAAACCGGCCCCCAAGGCGAAGAGCGGGGAAAAAGAAGATGGAAAAGCCAGAGCCGACAAGCCTAGAGATAAGCGCTAGGACGGTAGACGAGGCAGTCGAGATTGCCCTTACGGAGCTCAACCTCAGCCGAGGGCAGGTGAAGGTGGAGATCCTGAAGGAGGGCAAGAAGGGACTGTGGGGCCTGGGCACCGAGTCCGCCCGGGTTCGGGTCACCGCGCAGTTGGAGGGGCCCAACCTGGAGGCCGTTGCCGTGGAGGTGTGCCACCAGCTCCTGCGCCTCATGGGCATAAAGGCCCAGGTGACCGTAGCGGAGCCACCCCCCACGGTGACCGCACCCGTTTCCCTGGACATCCGTACCGATGACTCGGGCGTGCTCATCGGGCGGCGGGGCGAGACCCTGGCCGCGCTACAGTTCGTCGTCAACCTTATCGCTGGGCGCCGCCTTCAGGGCGAGGCCGGGGTGAGCCTGGACGTGGAAGGCTACCGGCACCGTCACTATGAGTCCCTCCACAACATGGCCCTGCGAGTGGCCGAGCGCGTCTCCGCCACCGGGCGTCCCGTTGCCCTGGAGCCGATGCCCGCCCGAGAGCGCCGGGTCATTCACCTGGCCCTCGCCGAACGGCCCGACGTGATGACCCAGAGTGTGGGCGAGGGCGATGCTCGCCGCGTCGAGGTCCGCCCCAAACAGCCGTAGGGGCGTATGGCCATACGCCACCACGTGTTCGCGGGGCAATTGTAAGAATCTCAACCTTTCCGATTCTTGGGACTGGGCATACGGACGAGTCGAGGTGGCCCAACCCCACTGTCTTCCCCTGTCGTTCCTATGAAAAAGCCCCCGTTTTTCATCCGGCGTGGTGGCCGGGTCAACGGCCATGCACAGTTGCGAGGAGCGTAGCGACGAAGCAATCCGTACCCCTGGTCTTGCGCTGACACACACGCTGTCGTTGCGAGCCGCAGCGAAGCAATCCGGCCCCTGGTTATGCGCAGAGACATCCCGACGAGTCGGGACTTCGGCCCTTAACGGGGCCTCGCAACGACAGGGCAATCCGCCCCCCTTTCTGTCATTCTGAACGAGTCCCGGCGCACGGGGACGAGTGAGGAATCCGTGCCCCTGGTCTGCTGCGGCAACGGCCATAGTCGGGTAGTACGGATTCTTCGCCCTTCCGCAGAAGGGCGAAGAATGACAAGTAGGGGCGCAGCATGCCGCGCCTCTGCGTGCTGACTCCGTTGCCTACTTGTTCAACGACCGGGCCAGCGCAAGCAGGCTCAGGTCCAGTTGCTTCTTGGTGCCAGCTACCTCACCCAGGGGGGTGGTCACGATCTTGCTGTTGAGCAGGCCAACCATTATCCCATGATCGCCCCGCGCCAGGTGCTCTGTGGCGGCTGCCCCCGACCGCGTACCCAGCAGCCGGTCGAAGACGGTGGGCACGCCACCCCTCTGCACATGCCCCAGGATGGTGACCCTCGCCTCGAAACCCAGCCGCTCATGTTGCTCCTGGAAGAAGCTTTGCAGCTTCTGGGCATTGCAGTAGGCGCCCTCGGCCACCACAACAATGGCGTGGGCCTTCCCTTTCCGGTAGTCGGCGCGGACACGAGCGGCAACCTCCTCAGGGCCGGTCTCCACCTCAGGGATGACCACGAACTCGGCGCCGCCGGCAATGCCGGCCATCAAGGCCAGGTAGCCACAATCTCGGCCCATAACCTCCACGATGAATGCGCGCTGGTGGGAGGAGGCCGTGGTCTTGATCCTGTCTATGGCCTCCAGTGCGATATTCAGGGCGGTGTCCACCCCGATGGAGGGTTCCGCGCCGTAGATGTCATTGTCTATCGTGGATGCTACACCGATCACCGGGAAGCCCAGCTTGGAGAGCTCGTAGGCTCCAGTCTGAGAGCCGTTGCCGCCGACAACCACAAGCGCATCAATGGCGTGCTGCTCAAGGGTCCGCACGGCCTTGATGCGGCCTTCTTCAGTCTTGAACTCGGGGCAACGGGCACTACCCAGGACTGTGCCCCCCTGCTGCATGATGCCGCTGACGCTCCTGGCCCCCAATGCCACCACGTTGTCATTGATAAGGCCGGCGTACCCGTGGCGGACCCCGAATACCGCCCACCCCTTGTCAATGCCGGTGCGTACCACGGCCCTGATGGCCGCGTTCATGCCTGGGGCGTCGCCCCCGCTGGTCAGCACCGCAATCTGCTTCATTTTGCGCTTCGTCATCCTCCGTTGCACTGGCTATCACTATAGACGGTGGCTGGAGCAAGCGGTAGGGGCGGCCCGCCGGGTCGCCCTTACGCCTTGCCGGACCGGAGCTGTAGGGGCGAAGCATCGGGCCAACATCGTGATTGGGTGCTGGGGACTGTTTTGCCCGATGCTTCGCCCCTACGGTCTTTGTCACGTCCCCTATTACGCAGTCCCGGCTGTAGGTGCAAATGGTCACGAATTAGGCGCCGGTGGGGTACGGGCGTAGCGGTCCCGAAATGTCGGGACCGCTACGATGGGCGGTGGCCATATGCCTTATTGGTCATTTCGTGCGTTTTCGGGCCGTATTCCGTAGGGGCAGCCCCCCGTGGCTGCCCTGGATTGGCGATTGTCGTTGGGGTATGTCGCCAGGGCGGGCATCCCGATGCGTCGGGACCCCTACGAGGTAACCCCCCAACTGGCCCCACCACCCCACGGAACACGCCGCCGCCAGCGGTGTCGGCGTAGAGGGTGCGGTCCGTGACTTGAATGAACGTACTATAGCGCCCAGGGGACCAGGCGCCATGTAGTCCCGTGGCGACACGTGCGTGGCGGCCGTACGCCGTAGGGGCGCCCCTACACCTGAACGGCCCATGGCCCCGGCTACGGCCCCCAGGGGGGCAACCGGCTACCCTTGTACAGCCATGCGCAGGTCAGCGGTGACCGGAAGCTCAAACAGGTCGCTGCGCAGAAGTCGCGTTGAGAAGAAAAGGACTTCCAGGTTCTCGATGTCCCGCGTGGTCGGGTTGAACCGCGCGATCACGTCGTCGCCGATCTCTTCCGATTCCTGTTCCGCGTAGGGCGGACGCTTGCTGATGTAGAGTATGTCCGCCTCACGGTCGTACTGGAATGTCAGCTTCGCTGCCACTCGACACCCCCTTCCGCAAGCTTGCGGGCCATGTAGGCGGTGATGACCCAGTGACGCCCGCTGCCCGCTGGGCCACTCACTACAACTACTACCACGTGCTTGCCCCCCTTAACGTCAGTATACCAGCGTGAGAACAGCCTGGCGTTACCGAACCGCACACTGCGGCGTACCTGGTCCGGGTCTGCGAGCGCGCCCGCAAGGTGCTGCCGGAAGGCGGGCAAGAGGTCAGGGTGGCGCTGAGAGATGTGGCGTTCCCGCTCCTCGCTCAGCTCGACGTCGCCATGCAAATAGGGACAGAGGAACTGCGCCATCACTGTCCCCCGGCCGAAACATGCTCTAGCGTTGCCACCATTCTACTCCCCGCTAGCCGGATGGAACGCCGGTGGCTATGTGGTGTGTTAGCGATTTTATACGATTGCGGACGGCATACGTAGGAGCGCAGCATGCTGCGCCCCTACGCCTGTACCTAGCCCCGCTGTTCATCATGTCGCCTTCGGCTGCGCCCTGCAGGGGCGACCGGCCGGTCGCCCCTACGCCAGCACGGCGCCACCGGCCCGGCCTACGGCCCCACCACCCCACGGAACACGCCGCCGCCCGAGGTGCCGGCGTAGACGGTGCGGTCGGTGGCGTAGGCCGAGGACAGGGCCACGGCCTCCACATAGGTGTTGGCCAGGCCGTTGTTAACGGCTTGCCAGGTGGCCCCGCCATCCCTGGAGCGGAACACGCCGCCCTCGGTGCCGGCGTAGAGGGTGCGGTCCGTGGCGTAGGCCGGGGACAGGGCCACGGCCCGCACATCGGTGGCAGTCAGGCCCTGGTTTACCGCCTGCCAGGTGGCCCCGCCATCTGCCGACCGGAACACGCCGCTGCCGTTGGTGCCGGCGAAGAGGGTGCGGTCGGTGGCGTAGGCGGGGGACAGGGCCACGGCCAGCAAATCGGTGGTGGCCAGGCCATTGTTAACGGCTTGCCAGGTGGCCCCGCCGTCGGTGGAGCGGAACACGCCGCCGTCCCATGTGCCGGCGAAGAGGGTGCGGTCGGTGGCGTAGGCGGGGGACAGGGCCACGGCATACACAGACCCGCTGTAGAGGCCGTTGTTGGCCGCGGTCCAGGTTACCTGGGACGGCTGGGTTGGCATGGGTGTGGGCTTCGGCATCGGCGTGGGAGTGGGTGCGGGTTTTGGCGTTGCAGTAGCCGGGGGTGGCGCCGGTGTGGCTGTGGGCAGGGGCCTTGGGGTGTTGGTTGGCACCAGCGTGGCTGTGGGCAGGGGCCTTGGGGTGTTGGTTGGCACCAGCGTGGGTGTGGGGTGGGGGGTAGGCGTGTCAATGGGTAACGGTGTGTATGTCGGCCAGGGTGTATATGTTGGGTAGGGCGTTGGCGTGGGAACGGGTGTAGCCGTAGCTATGGGG
>Ga0209514_10000421_pt1 | contig 88897 bp, 74 predicted proteins | sample Subgrocontami58m_FD_187452 | JGI IMG/M metagenome (GOLD analysis project Ga0209514, IMG submission 187452) | Subsurface groundwater microbial communities from S. Glens Falls, New York, USA - GMW37 contaminated, 5.8 m (SPAdes) (version 3) | ecosystem: Environmental > Aquatic > Deep subsurface >... | reverse complement strand
ATCTGTCGATCCGCCTTGGCATCGATGCCTCGACGTTCGATCTCGATGCGCCGTTGCCCGACATTCCGCCGTCCAACCAGAGCCAAAGCCAACGCGATACCTTGGTGGCCTTGGCGCGCCGCGAGAATCTGACCGTCCGCCGGCTGGCCCAAATGATGGGAGGTTTCGGCGGCCTGGAGATCGTTGGGACCGCTACGGAGATCGCCGACACGATGCAGTCATGGTTGGAAACGGGGGCCGCCGACGGGTTCAACATCATGTTCCCAACGGTTCCTGCCGGGCTTGATGATTTTGTGGGACTCGTCATCCCGGAGCTTCGGCGCCGAGGAATCTTCCGTGAGGAATACGAGGGGACGACCCTGCGTGAGCATCTCGGTTTGCCGCGGCCGGAGAATCAATTCTTCCCACCGACCGACTGGCGTGGTTCGAAAACGGCCACAACCGCATGAAACCGGAAGCGCCGGAGGGGTACTGACCAAGGATGTTCAGTTCCAAGCGCGACCTCTCGTGGACCAACCACAGATCACGAATAGAGAGCAAGTGGACGGTATTGAGCGCAGTGGTGGTGCCACGCCTTCGACGCCGGCGGAACACCACACTCAGGTTGTTCGATGGAATCGCAAATCGTTCGGGCGGCATGAGCCCGTTACGCTTCCACCGCGTCACCGACGCCGCCGACGCCGCCGGCAACGACCTCAGCTTCATCGGCGCGGGCAGCGGCTTCGACGTCTAGCCCACCGAGGACGGCAACTGGTTCACCCGCGGCGCACTGGTCGTCTTTGAGTATCGGTTCCGCGGCTGAGCGGTAGCGCACGGCTTTTCCCTGTCATGCTCGCCGACAAGGCTCTTTGTCCGCTCCGATCAAGCCGTCAGAATTCATACTCCGGCCCGTCGACGTATCGGAACTTCTCCAACGCGTCCGCCCGCAGCGTAAAGCCAAGGCCCGGCCGATCCGGGGCATGCACCATGCCATCCGGGCGGATATCGAACGGCTCGTTGAACAAGTCCCACATCATCGGCATGTAGCCTTGCGTTACCTCCAGGATATGGCAGTTGGCGGCCGCCATCGCGACATGGATGCTTGCCGCGAACAGAACCCCACTGCCCCAGGCGTGCGGCGCGAGCCGCACGCCGTAGGTCGAGGTCAACGCCGCGATCCGTCTGATCTCCGTTATCCCGCCCGCCCGCGCCACATCCGGTTGCGCGATATCCAATGCCCGCCGTTCCAGAAGGTCCTGGAAGTCAAACCGCGTGAACTCGCGCTCGCCCGAGGCGATGGGGATAGTCGTTGCTCGGCGTACCTCGGCCTGCCCTGCATGGTCGTCCGGCGTCACCGGTTCCTCGAACCAAGCAATGTCGTATTGCTCCAGCTCCTTCGCGAGTTTGATGGCAACCGCGACTTCCAGCGAACCATGTGCGTCGATCATCAGTTCGACGTTGGGGCCAATCCCACGGCGGGCCGCCTTCACCCGGCGCACGCAGTTGGCGATCGAGAAACCGTCGCGCCCAACCACGCGCATCTTGACCGCGCTGAAGCCCTTGGCAGCGTAGCCGCCGAGTTCCGCCTCGGCCTCCTCGCCAGGTGCCCAGCCACCGCTGGCGTAGCCGCGTACCGAACTGCGCACCGCGCCGAGCGCATGATACAGTGGAACGCCGAGAGCCTGCGCCTTGACATCCCATATCGCGATGTCGACGCCGGAGATGGCTTCCATGATGACACCGCGGCGGCGGCTTTCATCAGCCTGCGTCACGCCACGTTCCAGCGCCGGCTTGGCACGGGAGCCGTTATACATCTTCTCGTAGATACGTTCGGAGAACATTGGGTTCTCGCCAACACACTCCGGGGAAAGTTCATGCTCAACGATGGCGGCGACGATCGGCGGCGTTCCGAGCGCCGCGCCGATGCCGACCAGTCCGTTGTCGGTTTCGACGCGAATGAGCGTCGCGTCGCTCTTGACCTTGGTCCCGAGATCGGTGCGGTGGCGCTTTTCCTCCGGCACGGGCGCTGACATGGGGATGGCGGTGACGCTGATGATTTTCATTGGCTCGTTCTTCCCTGATCGGTGGGTCGCTGCAAACAACACCATCCGATGTTCCCGTTTCGGTCAGGCCGTGGGCCCCTCTAGAAGGCAGCCTAACCGCCAACCGGGGGACGCGACAACAACAGGCCCAGCACCGGGCCGGCCGGCCCTCTGCCAGGGGCAACAGTGATGGATGCGCCTCACATTGCGCCACAGCGAAGGGACAGTGCGCGCGGAAGCGGCAGCCGGTGGGCCAGTTGCGTGGGTCCGGCGGCTGGCCGTCGATCGTGGTCAGCCTGCGGTCGCTCGACTCGGCGTCGATGCGGGGCGCGGCGTGCAGCAGCGCCCAGGTATAGGGGTGACGCGGATCCGACAGCAGCTCCTCGGGCGGGCCTTCCTCCACGACCTCTCCGGCATACATCACCAGGATGCGCTGGCAGACATTCGTTATGACACAGAGGTCGTGGCTGATCAGGATCACCGCAGTGCCGAAGTCGCGGTTGAGCTCGCGCAACAGTTCCAGGATCTGCGCCTGGATGGTCACATCCAGGGCGGTTGTCGGTTCATCGGCGATCAGCAGGGCTGGCTCGTTGGAAAACCCCATCGCCAACATCACCCGTTGGCTCATTCCGCCTGTATCCTCATGAGTTTTCGGGCGACCAACGGCAGCGGCTCGCGATCGCCCGCGCGCTGGCCCCTCGCCCGCGCATGATTGTCCTGGATGAGCCGGTGTCGGCGCTGGACGTGCCGATCCGGGCCCAGGTCCTCAACCTGCTGTCCGACATCCAGGTCGAGTTCAAGCTGACCCATCTGGTGATCGCCCACGACCTTGCGTTGGTCGAGCACTTCAGCACGCGGGTCGCGGTGATCTATCTGGGGCGGCTGGTCGAGACCGGCCCGATGCGGGAAGTCTTTTCGGCTCCCCAGCATCCCTACACGCGCGCGCTGCTGGACGCCGTGCCGGTGCCAGATCCGGACCACCCGCTGACGGTGCCGGAGATGGCCGGCGAACCGGCGAGCGCCCTTGATCCGCCATCGGGTTGCCGCTTCCATCCGCGCTGTCCGCATGTGATGCCGATCTGTCGGGAAAGCGTGCCGACATTGATCGGGCAGACGCATAGCGCTGCCTGCCACCTTCTGAGCGAGGAACCCGCGCGATGACCACGAACGCGCCTACCAGCGCGATGACCAAGAACGCGCCTACCAGCGCGATGACCAAGAACGCGCCTACCAGCGCGATGACCAAGAACGCGCCTACCATCGCGATGACCAAGGACGCGCCTGCTGGCGCGATGACCAAGGATGCGCTTGCCGGCCTGACGATCCTGGAACATCCGGACAATGTTGCGATCCGCTATTGCGGCCGGATATTCGCCGAACATGGCGCGCGCGTGTTGCAGGCCTCGGCCCCGTCGGCGGTCGGCGTCGGTTATGGCGGCGCGGCGACCGAGGCGTTCTCGGCCTGGCTCGACCACCGCAAGACACCGCTCGATGGTGCCCCGCCCAGGATCGACCTGGTGATCGGCAACCGACCGGATCGCAGCCAGTGTCCCGAGGCGCTGCACCTTTCGCTGACCTGGTTCGACCAGCACGGCCCCTTCCGGGACTGGCAGGGCACGGACGCCGTGATCCAGGCGATGGCCGGCGTTGCCTTTGTTGTCGGTCCCCGGGAGGGGCCACCCTTGCTGCCGCGTGGCCATTCCCCGCAGATCGTAGCTGGCGCGACCGCCTTCATCGCCTCGCTGGCCGGCTTGATCGGGCGGGACAACGGCTGGCGCGGGGAACGGATCGAGGTGGACGTGCTGTCCGCCAATCTCTGCTTCATGGAATCCCAGGCCGCCGGATCGGCCCTGAGCGGCGAGAAAACCCAGCGCAAGGGGATCAACCGCTACAACACGTACCCCGCTGGCATCTACCCCTCCGCCCGGGACTGGATCGGCGTCACCGCGCTGACACCGGCGCAGTGGACATCGTTGTGCGACATGATCGGCCTGCCCGAACTCGGACGGGAGAAGCGATACCAGGTCGCGGCCAACCGCTCCGCTGACTTCGAGATCCTGGAACCGCAACTCTGCAAGGCCTTCCTGGCCCGACCGGCCGCCTACTGGCTGGAGGAAGGGCAGCGCCGACGAATCCCCATGGCGCCCGTGCCGGACCTCGCCACCTTGCCAAAGACCCCGCATTGGGCGGAGCGCGAAAGCTTCGGCGCGGCCGGGACCGGTATCGGGCCAACGCTGCCGTTCCATTTCCATGCGCGCGGCACCGAACAGCCTCCAAGGGCCGTCGCCCGAGCCGACCGGGCGCTGCCATTGCAGGGGATCAACGTGCTCGACCTGTCCATGGGTTGGGCCGGACCGCTGGCGGCGCGCCACTTCGCCGATCTCGGCGCCGATGTCGTGAAGGTGGAATCCTGCGGTTATTTCGACTGGTGGCGCGGCTGGGATGGCAACATGAACGCCGATCCGCCGCCCTATGAAGTGCGCTCGTCGTTCCTCATGGTGAACCGCAACAAGCGCGCCGTCACGCTGGACCTGAAGACGGATGACGGACGGGCGCTGCTGCGCCGATTGGCCACCGGTTCGGACGTGCTGATCGAGAACCACGCCCCCGGCGTGCTCGACAAGCTAGGCGTCGGCGCCTCGACCCTGGCCGAGGAAAATCCGGGCCTGGTCGCCATCTCGATGGGCGCGTTCGGCGCGCGGGGACCGTGGCGGCATTTCCGCGCCTACGGCTCGACCGTCGAGCAGGCGTCCGGTCTGCCCTTCGTGAACGGCAACCCCGAGGATCCGCCGACCATGCAGCACGTCGCCTACGGCGATCCGGTGGCCGGCATCTTCAGCGCCACGGCCTGCATGATCGGGCTGTACGCACAGCGCCGAGCGCGGGCCAGCACCTGGATCGACCTGGGCCAGGTGGAGTGCCTGTTCCAGCTTGGCGCCGATGCGATCATTGCCCAGTCGGTGCGCGACGATCTGTTGCCGCGACAGGGCAGCGCGCATCCGGCGTCTCTGCTGCGCGCCTGCGTCCCCGCGGCCGGTGAGAACAACTGGATCGCCGTGTCGGTTGAAACCGAGGCGCAGCAGCGGGCGCTCACGAAACTGCTGGGCACCGCGACCGACCTGGCGCACTTTGCCGCCGCGAGAGAACCCGATGACGCGGCCCGGACCCTGCAGGAAGCGGGCGTTCCGGCGGGCTATCTGCGTCCCGCGCATGACCTGCCGAACGATCCGCAACTGCATGCCGCCGGCTTCTGGGAATGGCTGGAGCGGCCGTTCGTCAAGCGCTACCTCGCGCCGCACGCGCCGTATCGTCTGGATGGCGCGATCCCGCCGATCCACTGCCCGGCCCCGACGTTGGGCCAGCACAACCATGACATCCTTGGCGATCGGCTTGGTCTGCCCGCCATAGAGCTGGAGCGACTTCAACAAACCGGCGTGATCGGCACGCGGGCCGCGCTACGGGTGGACGCTTGATGGGTGAGAACGAAACGAAACTCGGGAAACTGCTGATCGCCAATCGCGGCGAGATCGCCATCCGGGTCGCGCGCACAGCGATGGAAATGGGGATCGCGACCGTCGCGATCCATTTCGAGGATGACCGGCGGTCCCTTCACACGCGCGCAAGCGACGAGGCCGTCAGCCTGACCGGCAGCGGCCCAGCCGCCTATCTCGACGCTACCCAAATCATCGCATGCGCGAAGCAAACCGGCTGCGACGCCATCCATCCGGGCTACTGCTTTCTGAGTGAGAATGCATCCTTCGCGCGACACTGCCTCGACGCCGGCTTGACCTTTGTCGGCCCCACGCCGGCAACCCTCGATCTGTTCGGCGACAAGACCGTAGCGCGCCGCTTCGCCGAAAGCTGCGCGGTGCCGGTGATGGCCGGCACCTCCAGTCCCACAACCCTTGCCCAGGCCCAGAGCTTCCTCGCCTCGCTCGGCGTCAGCGGCGGCGTGATGGTAAAATCGGTTGGCGGCGGCGGCGGCGGCGGTCGCGGCATGCGCCCGGTCATTGATCCGGGCCAGCTTCCGACCGCGTTCGAGCGTTGTGCCGCCGAAGCCTTGCAGGCATTCGGCAACGCCGATCTCTATGTCGAGCAATTGTTCCACCACGCACGCAACGTGGAAGTGCAGATCGTCGGCGACGGCACCGGTGCGGCGATCCACCTGTGGGAAGAGGTGACGACGGTCGAGGGGGGGGCGATGTTAGAGTCCTCCCCGTAGTGAATCCACGTGTCGGCGGCTTGTCACTTACTCATTAACCCGATTGCCCTGTCGCCGGGATCGGCTTGGTTGAAGTTCGTCGGCCAACAATGGTGCAATCAACGATGTGTCATGGAACTGACTGCGGTGAAGGGTCGTGATCACGCCAAACCGCAGTTACCGCCTTTGTCCAAGCGCTGACAGCGGCCAGCATGCAACCAAAATCGAAGGCGGGACTTCAGCATGCCGTCGCCCTGACACAGACGGATAATCGGTCTTGAGAGGTATCGACATGACGCGCGATTATCGTGGCGACATCTGCGGCATGGGTCGTGATCATGAAGTGGGCGGCCGCCTCGACCGTTACGAGGCGAGCACCCGCAATATACTCCGCAAGACGCATGGTAACGCGCTGCATGGCGGGGTGGCTCTTTCCTCCTCGGATGACGAGTGTGGAGCAATTCATTGCTGCGAGGGTGGCTGGCGTCAGATCGAACCCATACGCACTTTGCCAGTCGCGCAGGTTCACCTCGGTCGTCTCGACTGCATATTGACGGGCGCGCTCGGGCCACAACGCGAAGGTGCCGTGTCCACCGTAGAAATCAACCATCTTGCCGATGGCTTCGGGCTCCCCGGTCGAAAAGGCATGTGCGTATTCGTTCCTCAGTCTATCAAATGCCTGAAGATGTATCGTATCGCTCGTATCCCGCGTCAGGATCGTAACGGCCGGGGGTTCGATCATGGTCAGGCTCGCCAGCGGCACCTTACGCCGTACGGCAACCGCCAGGGCCACGAGTCCGCCAAACGAATGGCCAACGAGATGGATAGGTCCCGTAACCGCCGAGGCCACGGTCTCGATGCCCTCCGCAACATGCGCAATTGACGGGTCTGCCTCGGGCCGCCGCTCGGCCACGCCGCCATAACCCGGCAGGCTTGTCGTCACGCAGTTGAATCGCTCGTCCAGGTGTGTCTGCACCGCGCGCCATGCGGCCCCTGTGCTGCACGAACCCGGAACGAGCAGGACCGCCGGGCCCCGCCCGCGCTCGTCGCAGTCCGCGGTGCAGTCAGTATCGGTGATCATGATATTCCCCTATTGATTTGCGCAAGCCGCGTGGTGCCCGGTGGTCGCATGACCCGGATGGGACCATCCGATGACACCTCGTTGTCCACGCGGCTCGGCGTGTTCATTGCGGGAGCGCGCGGTCAAGGACCTTCTTGCCGACTTTCTCCCCGATCATCTGTCCGGCCTCGATGTCGAAGCGATAGTGGATGCCAGCCCACACACGCGCCTCGGCGGCCTCCTTGCCCAGCGCAAGCAGACGCTCGCGGTCCTGGGGGAAGACGGCCGCAAGCACGGTCGCAGCAGCCGTCGAGTAGCAGCCATGCGCGGCCGGGTAGCTCGGATGATTCGGCGCCGGAAACAGGGATTTTACTTCCGGGTCAAGCTGCGGCGGCCGGATATACCAAAACGTGTACTTTGCGTCCCAGCAGGCCGTCCCGGCGTCCGCGAGCGCAACGTTGAGCGCGGCGAGCACGCGCGCGCCATCCGACGCACCCGCGCCATACTCCAGCAGTTTCGCGCGGGCGATCTCATTCCAAAGCGTGTGGGCGCGAGCGCCACCATGGACCTCCCAATAGACGGCACGATGGTTGGTCTTCGGACTCCGTGCGAACGACTTGAGTTCGCCAAGCGCGGCCTTGACCTGGTCTGAGTCGAACGACGGTGGAGCAGATGGTCGCAGTTCACTTGTCGATGACAACACCCACGGACGCCAGGTGCCCGCGAGCGGTGCGATCGGGTTCGTACCCTTCCAGTTGCCAGGTCCTTCCGGTACCGTGCCGGTCCACTTGGCATCGCTGCCATCGGTTTTGGCCCGTTCGATGGCAACGGCGGCCACTTCCCGGCCGTAGGCCTTGCCGGCACCGATTGCCTCGACGGTATCGACGCCCGCAAGCGAGCGCACCTTGATTACTTCCTCGGCCTTCTTCGCGAAACTCTCCGATTGCGCCGGGAAGAGGTGCGACAGGACCAGGGAAGCGGCCACCGCAGTCGCAGCGTACTCGGATGCCCCTGACGGAGACTTATGTTTGCGCGCATGGGCAACAGCGTCGTCGAGTGCCGCATGGAACAGTGCCAGATGTCGGGCCGCCATCGGCAGCACGACAAATGAATCCTGGATCGCATCAAGGATGATCTCGTTCCAACGATAGGCCGGGCCGCCCACGGACCACCAGTGGAGACGCTCGGTGACTTTGATGTCGCCCTTGCCGGTCGATTTGACCGCGCTCGATTGCTTGCCGGCGGTCGCGGCGGGATTGGGTGGAGCGGGAGCGACAGAAACCGGGGCAAGCCACGGGATGCCGGAAGGCCCCAAGGTGCTATCGTTCCCTGCGCCGAACGCGGTGGCAGCCGAGAGCACCGCAAAGCAGGTGGAGCCGAAAAGCCGAGCGGTGAACCGGAGAGACATCTTCTGTCGTATAACGGGGGTCATGGTAAGGTCCTTTTCTGTCAGCGCGTGCGTGGGCTCAGGCCTTGACGACAATGGCCTCGAGATAGGCGCTTGGAGCGACCACACTGCCGTCGCGCGCGACGTTGGTACGATCGAGCAATGCGATCAGATCCTGCTCGAGTGCGGAACGACCAGCGTCATCAAGCGCCGCGAAGGCTTGGAGTATCGGTCCGTAGTACTCGCGAAAGATTGACAGCCAATGCGTCGGCGACTTGTAGCGAAACGTGAAGGTACGAACCTCGGCTGTGATGCTCGCCTCGCTGCCAAAGAGCGTTTCGAGGTGAGCCTTGGTTCCCCACAACGCCGGCGACTGCACGCCCAACGGCGGCGCGACATGCCTACCGATGGTCTTGAAGAGCTGGCCGATGAAGCCGTCGGGTGTCCAGTTGGCAAGCCCGATCCTGCCGCCCGGGCGACAGACTCTCAGCATTTCGTTCGCTGCCTGCTGGTGGTTGGGCGTGAACATGACACCGAATGTCGAGAGCACGACATCGAAGCTTGCGTCGTCGAACGGAAGATCCTCCGCATCGGCATTCCGGAACTCGACCGCGACACCATCCGCGGTCGCGCGCAGACGCCCGCGATCAAGAAGTGCCGGGACATAATCCGTGGACACGACACTGGCGAAGCGTCGAGCGGCGGCCAGCGTGGCGTTGCCATTGCCGGCCGCGACGTCGAGGACGCGTTGGCCGCCGCGCACGTCAACCGCCTCGCACAGCGTCTCACCGACGATTTGCAGCGTGGTTCCTACGACCGCGTAGTCACCCGAGGCCCAAGTCATCTGCTGGCGACGCTTGACGGCAGCGAAATCGGGCGTCGGTCCGGATGTGATCGGCATATCCATGGTGGTTCTCCTTTGGTGGATTGAGCAAGACGCTGCTGTTACGAGCGACTGGGTGATCAATCGTTCATGTGGTCAGTCGACGGTTGCTTCCCGCCGCAACCAGTGGCATCGAAGGCCCATCGCCTCCGATCGATGTCGAAGCTAACCGTCGAGTGTGGGAGCCAGCGTTGGAAGCAACGTGGAAATGTCCGTGGAATCTGGTTCGAACCTGATAACGGCGGCTTCAAACGACGGGCTGGAGCTGCGTCTGATTGGCACCCTCGCGGTCCGTCGCAACGAGACCGACGTTGAGCTGCCAGCATCGCGCAAGGTGCGCGGGCTGCTCGCCTACTTGGCGATGGCGCCGGGGCCGGTCGGGCGAAGCGAGCTCTGCGAACTACTCTGGGACGTGCCGAACGACCCGCGCGGCGAGTTGCGGTGGAGCCTCAGCAAGATCCGCGGCTTGGTCGATGAGCCGAGCCGGCAGCGTACGGTAGCGCGGCGCGACGTGGTCGGACTCGATCTTTCCGATTGCTTCGTTGATGCGCGCGCCATCCAGCAGGCGACGGACCGCAAGATCGACTCGCTGCCGGTCGAGCAGTTGCAGAGTCTTGCCGCGCTTTTCACCGGTGCCTTCCTCGAAGGTCTCGAGATCGACCGGTGCCCGGCCTTCCAGGCATGGGTGATCGCGCAGCGCCGCCGGTTTCAAAGCTGCCAGGCCGCCATACTGGAACGGCTCGCCGCGACCGCGCCGGAGGATGAGACGTTGAGCCATCTGGAGCGTCTCGTCAGCCTGGCTCCGTTCGACCGGCGGGCCCACGAAATGCTGCTTGAGGCTCTCGCCCGCCGCCATCGCCTCAAGGAAGGCGCAGCGCATGTCGAGGCGACGGCGAAGCTGTTCGAGGAGGAGGGCCTCGAAACGGCACCGCTCCGCGAGACGTGGCGCGCGGCAAAAGCCAACGCCAATGTCGCGTCGATCGAGGTGAAAGGGCCTCCAACGGCTCAGCCCACGAACGAGTCGGAACCGCTCGCGGCGCGCCGCGCGTCGATCGCCGTGATGCCGTTCGTGGACGTTTCGCCGATCGTGGACCCGCAGGGTGGCATTGGCAGCGCGCTCGCCTATGACGTCATCGTGCGTCTTGCCAAGCTCAGGTCGCACATGGTCATCGCGCAGGGGACCGTGCGCACGCTCTCCGAACGCGGCGTTGGGGCGGAGGAGGCCGCGCGGACTCTAGGCGTCGACTACGTCGTCAACGGCACCCTGCAGCGACGCGCCACTCACCTTGCAGTGCAGGTTGAGCTGATCGAGGTGCGCACCGCCCGGGTCGTGTGGGCAGAGAGCTTTACATCGAGGCCGGCCGATACGCTGGCGATGCTCGAGGAACTTGGCAATCGGCTCGTGTCATCAATCGCAGCGGAGATCGAGACGGTCGAGCGCAACCGCGCAATCCTGACGCCACCCAACTCGCTCGGCGCGTGGGAGGCCCTCCATCGTGGCCTATGGCACATGTACCGGTTCACGCGGGCCGACAACGAGCAAGCGCGGCATTTTTTCGAGATGGCCGTGCGTCTCGATCCGACGTTTTCGCGGGCCTACTCGGGTCTTTCCTTCACGCACTGGCAGGACGCTTTCCAGGGTTGGACCGGGGAGCGCCAGAAGACTCTGGACCAAGCCTATGCCGCTGCCAGTCAGAGCCTGATGATTGACGACCGCGACCCCTCGGCGCACTGGGCGATGGGGCGCGCGCAATGGCTGAAGGGCCGCCTCGATCAGTCGGTGGCCGAGTTCGAAGTGGCGGTCGACCTCAGTCCGAACTATGCACTTGCGCATTACAACCTGGCATTCGTGCATTCGACGTCTGGCGATGCGGCGGCGGCCGTCAGCCACTCGGATCAGTCCCGCAACCTGAGCCCGTTCGACCCGATGCTTTTCGGCATGCTCGGTGCTCGGGCCATGGCGCTGGCTCGGCTTGAACGGTTCGATGAAGCAGCAGATTGGGCTGTGAAGGCCGCCGCTCGACCGAATGCCTTCCCGCACATCCGAGCCATCGCGATCTTCTCCCTGGCCCTCGCCGAACGCTTCGAAGAGGCGCTCTATCATGTGGCGCTTCTACACGATGAAGTGCCGTCATACAGCTTTGCCGACTATCAGCGCGCCTTCCGATTCGACGCACACGGCACGGAGCTTTTCCGAAGGGCCGCGCTGCGAGTTGGTGTGGAATGAGGGGATTCCGGTTGGTTACACCACCCCCACGGCCTGAACTATGACCACAGGACAGCTGCGAGGAACGTCAGAACCCCCCGTTTGAAAGGCGAAAGGAAACACGCAGCGAGGAACGTCAGAACGTCGAACAGCCCGCACAGCCTGTCGGATCCGTTGGGCTGCGCCAGCGCGGATAGGATTGTTGGTCGGCTCAACGGTCCCTTGGGCCCGGCGCCGCCCTATGGCGTGGTGGCACCAGCCAAAGTACAAGATGTATTCGATCGCGGGCTGATGCGGGATCGCGACGAGGGGGGACAGCGCATGACAGCGGATTACAATATCTGTCTTGGAACGGCCGGCTGGGGCGTATGGCACAGTCCGGATGCCGGAACGTCGTGGACGCGCCATCGTGCCCCATTCCCCCTCAACAGCCGCATCCAGGCCTTGGTCGTCCATCCCACCCAGGCCCACACCGTTTTCGCCGCCGGCGATACCGGCCTTTTCGTTAGCCGCAATGGCGGTGCGCGGTGGGAACGGATCGGCGTCCAGGGGGACTTGCCGACGATCTGGTCGCTGGCCATCGATCCGGTTGACCCCGACATCATATTTGCCGGCACGCGCCCGGCGGGTGTCTATCGCTCCCAGGATGGGGGACGGCGATGGGAGAAGCTGGAGGTGGAGATCGCGAAGGAATGCGCGATCGGCATACCCTTCGTCACGGCGCTGGTCGTGGACCCCGATGACCATCGCATTGTCTGGGCCGGCGTGGAAATCGACGGTGTCTATCGCAGCATGGATGGCGGAGACACCTGGACACATCTCAAGGCAGGTTTGTACGACCCGGATGTCCACGACATGACGATCGCGCAGACGCGGCCGAAGCGCCTGTTCGTCAGCACGCAAAGCGAAATATTCCTGAGTGATGATCTCGGCGACACCTGGCATCCCCTGGGCACCAAGGAGAAATGGCCGCTGCCCTATGCTCGCGGCATGGCGGTCAAGCCCGATGATTCCGGCGTGCTGTTCGCCGGATGCGGCGAAACCACGACAGGCGAACGGGGACACGTGCTCCGCACCTCGGATTTCGGCCAGCGCTGGGAGGTCCTGTCGCTGCCCACCCCGGCGAACGCGACCATGTGGGGGCTTGCCACGCATCCCGCCGACGCCGACCGTATCGTGGCGTTTACCTTGTTCGGCGAGGTGTATGCCAGTGACGATGCCGGCACGTCCTGGCGCAAGATCGCGCGTGAGTTTGGTGAGATCAGGATCGCAGTCTGGGTGCCGAACTGACCAACGCTCCGGCCGCTTGTCGTCAGGGCCGGCTGAATGACAACGACGGCGAGACAGACCGTAATGGCTAGGCCGTGGTCCGCCCTGGCCAATAGGTCCTCGGACAGATGGCTCCGTTCGTGGAGTCCGATGTCAATCGGCGATGCCTTGCCCCGGTTCGAAGGCAACGGGATTCGGACACCGGCATGGGGCTTGTTGCCTTCGGGTCGCCCTGGCGATCGAGACTTTGGCAACCGCAGCAGCCTATCCGCGTTGCCATGCGTGATCCCCTCCCGATCACCCGGTGAAGCCGCCCATTCGGCGCGGCCGTGCAGAGGCGGCCGGAATTCTCGGGTAGAGACAGGTGACGAACCGCTCGGAAAGTCGCAGGCTAGCTGACGGACTCACGACTGGGGGAAGTAAGCCATGGATACGATGGTCGAGGACAGGCGCCTCTCGACGGATGTCGACGCTCACCCGTTGGTGCGCCAGGCCCGGGCGATGCACCCAATGCTGCGCGCCTTCGCCGAACAGATCGATCGCGAGCAGCGCTTTCCCCCCGAACTCGTCGCACACCTGCACGAGGCCGGTTTTTATCGCATGGTCATGCCACGGTCGCTGGGCGGGCTGCAGGTCGATCCCGTGACTTATACCGGCGTCGTGGAGACGCTGGCCGAGGGATGCGGATCGGTTGGCTGGAACGTCGCCAACAACAGTATCGCCAAGCTGGTCACGCTGGGTCTGACGGATGAGGGTGTCCAGGAACTCCACGACCAAGGCCCCGATTTTGTCGTCGCTGGCACCGCCGTCGCGGGTGGCGGCCAGGCTGTGCCGGTGCCGGGCGGATACCGCGTCACCGGCCACTGGACCTTCGGCACCGGCTGCATGGAAGCGAACTGGATGCTGGGCAGTTTCCAGATCATCGATGACGGCAAGCCGCGTCTCGGGTCTGGCGGCGCTCCCGGCTTTTGGCGCGGCCTGTTCCGCAAGTCGGAGACAGAGGTGATCCCGGGCAGTTGGGATGTCGCCGGGTTGCGCGGCACGGGCAGCTTCGACTGGACAGTCACCGATGTGTTCGTGCCCGAACGCCGCGTCATGTACCATGCCGGTGCGCCGCTGGATAATCAGTGGTCGCGCTGGCCGGGCCTGACCTATGCCCTGCCCTCGGTCTCCTGGGTCGGGCCGCATCACAGTTCGGTCGTCACCGGCATCGCGCGCGCGGGCATCGCAGCGCTGATCGACCTGGCCAACGTGAAAGTACCGCGCGGACGGGGCAGCGCGACGCTGAACCAGAGCGAGCAGGTGCAGGAAGCCATCGCCCGCGCCGACACAATACTGAGCGCTGCTCGCCTGTGGCGATCGGCGACGGTGGCCGATCTGTGGAACACCATCGCGGCCGGCGACGAGACGACATTGCTCCAGCGCGCGCGCTGCCGGCTTGCCGCGGTGAACGCGGGCGATGCGGCGCGTCAGGCGATGGATATGGTGTATCACTTCAGCGGAACCACCGGGTTCAAGCGCGGCTCAAGGATGTCGGAATGCTGGCGCGACCTGCACACGGTCGGTCAGACCGGTATGGTCGCGCCCGAATGGTATCCGATCGGCGGGCGCGCGTTCCTGGGCATGGAGCCGGGGCCGCGGCTACAGTAGCGCTGTGCCGCCCGAAAGTCCTATCCGAGCCAACGAGGCGCTACAGACCCAACAGGTTGATCGGGGTTCGGGAGGTTCCGGGCTTGCTCGTCGCGGGTCGTCCTCATGACCATCTGACGTGCTGCTTGCACCATTCCACAAAACGATTGAGGCTTTCCTCCGTCGGCATGACAACGATTTCAGCGCCGCCACAGTCTGCGACAAGCCCTGTCGGGTCAATCTGCGCCACGATGTCCCGCAGAACGCCGTCATAGTGGGCGGCCCACGCCGGAAGGACTGCAACGCGATCCATGCCATGCCTGGCGGCCTGGGCGCGCGCCTCTTGCACGCCCGCGGTACACGCCGCGTATCCCTTCGACCCGGTCCAATAGTTGATTTCTCGTTCCAGATAGGCAAGGTCGCCTGTACGCCAGGGATCAACTCCGTCACGCATCGTTGCCTCTCGCACGCCTGGTGGGTGGGCGCGTTAGCACGCCCGGTTTCGCACACCGGTCCACCATACCTGAGATATCCGACACGAGATTGGGAATATTGCGGTGAGGGCGGTCCTCGACGACCGAGGTGGCGTCTATGAGTCGGCCGTTAAGCGGGTTGGCATCCGTGGACAGATTTGAGCAAATCGGCAGGTGACCCCAAAATGGAGCGGGCAGTCGGCACTCCTCTCGAACGGGCACTGAGGATGCGCCGCCTGACCTTACCGCCCCACTGTCATCACACCGACATTGGCAATTCGGTTCGCGACGATCACCACAAGGGCCGTGACCGCCATCAGCACCAGGCCCAAAACCGCGATGGCGCCGAGTTCCCCGTTCTCGTTAAGGTCGTAGATCAGCACGGAGACCAGCTTGGTGTTCGAGGTTGTCAGCAGGATCGTTGCCGACAATTCGCGGATGGTGCCGATGAAGACGAAGCACCAGGTTGCCGCGACCGAGGATTTCAGCAACGGCGCCACGATGCTGCTCAGTGATTTCAGCCGCCCGGCGCCGAGGATGCGGCTGGCGTCCTCCAGCTCGGGATTCAGACCGCGGAAGGCGGCCTGCATCTGCTGATAGGCCGGCGGCATTTCGATGGTCAGGAATGCCAGCAGCAAGATCCACAGCGTGCCATAGAGCTGGAAGGGTGGCCGCGTGTAGCCGATGAACAGGGCGACGCCGAGGACGATGCCGGGCACCGCCGCCGGTGCCGTTGCCAGGAAGCCAAGAAACCGATGCCCGGGCACCGCGCGCCTTGCATTCAGGTAGGCGATCAGCACGGAGAAGACGGTGCCGGCGGTAGCGGCAACGACGCCAATCAGCAGCGTGTTCTCCAGAGTCGTGCGCGTATGGGTCAGACCGAATACCAGCCGGACATTGTCCCAGGTGATGGTCTCCAGGGTCCAGGCGTCGGACACGGTGCGCAACATGCTGGCGCGGATCAGCACGAGGTTGGGCAGCAGAACCGTCACCACGATCACCAACATCGCCACCGTCAGGGCCGGCCATCGCCACAGGCCCAGCGTGACGAGTTGCGGTGCGCCGGTCTTGCCGCCGATCATGGTGAAGCCCCGCCGGCCCAGCAGGAATTTCTCGCCTCTCAACAGCAGAATCGTGACCAGCAGCAGGGGAATGGCGCAGGCGGCGGCCAGATGGGTGCGGGGTGGGAACTGGAACAGGCTCCAGATCTTCGTTGTCAGCACGTGGAATCCAGCCGGCAGCGCCAAGATCGCCGGCGTGCCGAACTGCGTCATCGCCTGCAGGAATGCGATCAGGAAGCCCGCCAGCAAGGCCGGCAGCACCATCGGAACGGTGACGCGGCGCAGCGTGTGCCAGCGGCCGCCGCCCAGGATGGCACTGGCTTCCTCCAGATCGTAGGGCATGCGGTCCAGCGTATTGGCGGCCAGCACGAACACGTATGGGAAGGCGTAGGACGCCATCACGAAGATGATGCCCTCTGCGGTGAAAATATTGACCAGACTGTCGAACTGCCCGGCACCGAAGACGATGCGGTAATACTGGTTGATCAGCCCGCTGTTCGGCGCCGCCAGCAGGACCCAGGCCACGGCCCCAATGAACGGCGGCGTGATAAACGAGGTCATGATCAAGCCGCGCAGGGTCCGGCGAAACGGCACGTTGGTGCGCGAGACCAGCCAGGCCAGCGGCACCGCCACCGCGCAGGCCAGCGCGCCAACCCCAAAAGCGATGCCGATCGTCGTGACGAACGGGCCCATGAACAGCGACGGATCGCTCAGCTCGATGAAATTCTCCGCGCTCAACCCACCTTTTTCGTCAGTGAGGCTGTACAATGCCAGCCAGCCGAATGGCAGCAGCACGAGGAACGCCAGGAACAGCCCGACCACACCCAGGAACAGCAGCGAGGGATCCAACCAAGTGGGCAACCGGCGCCCGGTGGCTTCCCCCACACCGACCGCGGCACTCATGCTGGCGGTATCGCGCGCTTGGGGATGCCGTCCATGCCATTGTGTCCGAAGGGGAACATAATGTGCCTTTTCAAAGGGATACCGCGGCGGTCTGGTGCGTTGCGGCCCCTCATCGATGGCCCCGCATCGCTTGCGGGGCCGGGCCTGCCAGCCGCCTCACGGTACCCCTCTGAAAACGCACATTATGTTCCCGGACGGACACTTAGACGCCAAACAACTGCGTGTAGCGTTTGCGGATGGCTTCGGTCTCCAACGCCACCTTCTCCGGATCGGAGTGCAGCAGTTTTAGCTGTTCTGTCGGCCGCAACCCTTCGGGCACCTTGACGCTGGGCAGGAACGATCGTCCGCCGTAATCGGCGAGAATCTGCTGGCCTTCTCCGGAGAGGATGAAGTGCACCAGCAAGCGTGCAGCGTTCGGGTGCGGCGCCGCGGCCATGACCGAGACCCCAACAGGAACCGACGGCGAACCCTCGGTCGGGTAGATGATCGTCACCGGCCCGCCCTTGCGGTTGACCCGGAACGCAGCGTTCTCGGCGCCGTCGGCCGCCACCAGGCGCTCGCCTTGCGCCACTCGCTGCGACGGATCGACGGCGGATTGTACCTGCATGATCTGCTGTTTCGCCAGTTTCTCGAAATACCCCCAGCCCAGGGCCTTCGACAGCGCGTAGGTGCCGGTCATGATATTGCCGGAATAGCCGGGATGCGCCTTCACCATCCGGCCCTTCCATTTCGGGTCCAGCAGGTCGGCCCAGGTTTTCGGCGCGTCCGCCTCGGTTACCAGCTTGGAGTTATACGCCGGCACCATCAGGGAGAACGTCTCCTTGGTGTAGAAGCCGTCCGGCTCCCGCGCGTCGGGCGACAGGCGCATGGCCTCCGCGGTGACATAGGGCGTCAGCCAGCCAGACGTCTTCCAGTTCACCAGATAGCTGAGGTCCGACGATGTGACGACATCAACGACCCGGATATTCGATGCGTATTCCTGGCTGACGCGCTGGTAGTTCCGTTCCGCGCCGGACCGTTCAAGTTGCACCGTGATGCCCGGATAGAGGGCCTCGAACCGCTTCGCGATGGTGGTGGCCAGAGTCAGGTCGTTGGACGAGTAGTGCGCGACCTTGCCTTCCGCTTTCGCCGCCGCGATCAGGGCGGGCGTGACCGAAACGGCCGCCGGTCCCGCCCGCACCGTCGCGGGCAGGCTGGCGGCCAGGGCGCCGGTCAGGAACTGGCGACGGTGCAGAGCGACCGGGATCATACTCCGAAAATCTGCGAATACCGCTTCTTAACCGCTTCCGCCTCCCGCGCCAGGGCCTCGGGTTCATTGTGCAGCAGCTTGATCTTGGCCAGCGGCGTCCAGGCGGCCGGCTCGGTCAGTGTCGCGTCATAGCTGCGCGAGCCATGGTCGATGTTAAGCTGCTGGCACTCGCTGGAGGCCAGGTAGTGCATGAACAGGCGAGCGGCGTTCGGCCGCGGGGCCTTCTGCATGAGCACGCTGCCGACCGCGACGACGGTGACGCCCTCGGTCGGGTAGATCAGCACCAAGGGCGCGCCCTGGCTGATCAGGCGTTGCGCGGTCACCTCGGCGCCGTCCGCCATCACCGCACGCTCGCCCTGCGCGGCGCGCATCGGCGGATCGGTCGCGGACTGCACCTGCATCACGCCCTGCTTGGCGAGTTTCTCGAAGAACTCCCAGCCCAGGGTCCGGCTGAGCGCATAGGTGGCGTTGGTGATCGCGCCGGAATAGCCGGGATGCGCTTTCACCAGCTTCCCCTTCCATTTCGGGTCCAGCAGATCGCCCCAGGATTTGGGGGCCTCCTCGGCCTTCACCAAGCGCGAATTGTAGCCGGACATGACGAGCGTGAACTTGTCCACGATGAAGGTCCCGTCGGCGGCAACTGCCACGTCCGGCCAATGCGCCGTTTCGGCCGGCACATAGGGCGACAGCCAACCGGATGCCTTCCAGGTCACGCAATGCCCGAGGTCGGAGGTCGTCGCGACATCCACGGCATGGATGTTCGAGCCATATTCCTGGCCGATGCGCTGATAGATGCGCTCCGCCCCGGACCGTTCCAACTGCACGGTTATGCCGTATTTGGCTTCGAAGGTCTTCGCCGCCTTGGTCGCCAGCACCAGGTCATCGGCGGTATACCAAGCAATCTTGCCTTCCTTCTTGGCCGCCTCGATCAAGGCCGGGGTCAGCGTCGCAGAGGCCGGTCGCGCCGCCTGTACCTGATGCGCGACGGACAGTGCACCCGCGGCGGCTAGCACGGTGCGGCGGCGGATCGGCGTGGTGCTGTTCGGCATGGCGATCTCCCGTTGGTGGCGTCAGGTCGTCAAGGCTCGGCAATATTCAGGCGGCAGGCGCAACCCGACCCGTTCGGTCACCCGGGCCTGGACGTCGGATGACGTCAACACCTGCACCCGTGCCCCGGACTCGGTCACAACGATATAATGGCGCTGCGCCCCGAGATAGACGGCGCGTTCGACGAGACCGGAGGTCTGGTTGGCGACAGGCTCCCCGACGGGCAGGGGGCCGAGCTCGATCCGATGCGGCCGGATCGATATGATCGCGCTGCCATCGGCGGCAAACGCGCCGGACTCGCACGCGAGGATCAGGCCGTCGCAGTTCGCCAGATGCGGCCCGGTGCGCCGGCCGCTCAGGATATTGGTGCTGCCGATGAAGCGGGCAACGAACTCGGTTTCGGGCCGTTCGTAGATGTCCTCGGGCGACCCGGCCTGCTCGATCCGGCCGTCGCGCATGACGGCGATCACGTCCGACGTCGTCATGGCCTCCGCCTGGTCATGGGTGACGTAGATCGTCGTGTAATGAAACTGATCGTGCAGGCGGCGGATTTCGTGGCGCATCTCCTCGCGCAGATTGGCGTCGAGATTCGACAGCGGCTCATCCAGCAGCAGGATTTTCGGCTCCACCACCAGCGCCCTGGCCAGCCCGACCCGCTGCTGCTGGCCGCCGGACAGTTCCGCCGGATAGCGCGCCTCGTAGGGCAGAAGCTGCATCGTCTCCAGCATCGCCCGCACCCGCTGATCGATCGTGGCACGCGGCAAACGACGCAATTTCAATCCGTAGGAGACATTCTCCGCCACCGTCAGGTGCGGCCACAACGCGTAGCTCTGGAAGATCATCGACATCTCGCGCCGCTCCGGCGGGACGACGCTGCCGGCGGACGAGACCTGGCGTCCGGCGACATGGATCGTTCCTTCATCCGGCACCGCGAAACCAGACACCAACCGCAAGGTCGTGGTCTTGCCGCAACCGGAGGGGCCGAGCAGGGAAATGAGTTTGCCGGATTCGACGGTGAGATCGAGGGCGTCGACGGCGGTTTGCGTGCCGAACCGCTTCGTCAGACTCGCGAGTTCCAGGCGCGACATCAGGCGCCCTGACCGATCGCTATGTCGGGGCATGCAATGGAATGCGTCGACACAGGTCGGCCTCCCTGAACGCGCATCGTTGGCAGTGGCGCGTCCTTATCGTCTGACTAGGAACGTAGTGCCACGCCGGGTTGGACGCAACACGGTCTCACGAGGCTCGTCCGGGTAACGCCAGGACGCGCTCCGTCAATGCTTGCCGGTTTCGAACGCGTAGAACTCGCTCATGAACGGGGCGGCGACATCGGCGTTCAGCTTGCAGTCCAACAGCACCGGACCTTGCGGATTGCGCAACAGGGGCGCCGCGGCGTGCAGGTCCTCCAAAGTGCGGATCGTCCTTGCTTCGAAGCCGAACGCCGCCGCGACCGGCGCGTAATCGACGTCGGGAAAGACTGATTTCGCTTCCGGCAGGCCGCGCATGCGCAGGAAGTGCAGTTCTGCCCCATAGGCACAGTCGTTCATCACGATGATGACCAACGGGATATCCTCCCGCACCACGGTTTCCAACTCCCCCATCGTCATCAGGAAGCCGCCATCACCGATGACCAGGACCGTGGGGATATCCGGACGCCCGCGGGCCACGCCGAGGGCCGTGCCAAAGCCGAGGCCGATGGACGCGAACTCACTGGTCATCTTGAAGTGACCGGGCCCGGGGACCGACAGATAGGGCAGGATGCCGAGGAAATTGCCGGCGTCGTAGACGATGTTCTTCTGCTCCGGCAGCAGCGCGTTCAGTTCGGCGCCGAGGCTGCGCATGTCCACCGTGCGCGGGGTGTTGGCGGGCTGGAAGTCCTTGCCGATGTCATAAGCGGCCAGGGTCGCGCGCACGGTTTCCGAGCGGAACGGCTTTTCGGCGTTCGATCCGGCCGGCAGGGCGGCAAGGATCCCTTCGGCGGCGAGGCGCGCATCACCCACCACCGCCACGTCCGCATGGCTGTAACGACCGATATTGGCGCGGTTCGAGTCCACCTGAATCAACGGCACCGGCGGCAGCGAGGCGCCGAAACTCATGGTCAGGAAGTTCAACCCCGCCCCGAAGACAACCGCGCAATCGGCCTGGTCCACCATCCGGCGCGCCATCGAGTGCGAGAAGGACCCCAGGATGCCGAGGTTGAAGGGGTGGCCGCGGAACATGTCCTTGCCCTTAGCCGTGGTGACCAATAGCGCGCCGGTGCGTTCGGCCAGCGCCTCGATCGCCTCTTTCGCGCCGGCCAGATGGGCGCCGCGCCCGGCGATGATGATCGGCTTCTGGCTGGAGCGCAGCATCTCGGCGGCGGCGGCGATGGCCTGGGCGCGCGGGGCAGCCGGCTTGCGCGGCGGTACGGCGGCGCGGGGCGTCGGAACGGGCGCGTTGATCTCGGTATGCTGCACGTTGGTGGGCAGCAGCAGCGCGGCGGCGGTGCCTTGTTCGGCGGTCGCGACCGCGTCGGCGAAAGCCGCGCGCGCCGCGGCGGCGGAGCTGGCGACGAAGGCCCGCAACCCGGCAGCCTGCAACACGCCGATGGCATTGAACCCCTTGTAGTCAGGTCCCATCGTGTTCACCGCGCCGGTCGGCTGCGCCTGCTCCCCATAGATGATCAGCAGTTTGGAGCCCATGCGGCTGGCGGCGACCGCGGCGTGGAACCCGTTGGCGGTGGCCGGGCCGCGCCCGACAATGGCGACGCCCAGGCGACCGGTGGCGAAGGCATAGCCCTCGGCCATGGCGATCGCGTTGTTTTCGTGCCGGGCGCCGTGGAAGGTGATGCCGAGACCGTCGAGCGAGGTGCAGAAAACGGCGGTATCGTCGCTCATGAGGCCGAACACGATATCCACGCCCAGGGCCTGGATCTCCTCGGCGATCGCCTGGTGGACCTCGATGATGCGCCCGGACGCGGATGTGGTGTTGGTGTCCATGGATACGCTCCCCTGCTTCATGGACCGTGAGCCTCGCACCGGAATCGCCGGCAGGGAAGTGGCGCCGAACCCTGGCGCCTAACCCTGGCGGGGCCGCCCGGTCGGGCACGTCGTTGATTTTGTGGGGATCGAGATGTGGTTCTCTCTTATCACCGTCCGGTTGGCGGGACAGGCCGACGATCCAATCCCCGCAATATCAGTTGCCAGGAAGACTAGACCGGGATTGCTGTCGGCCGTGTCTCCTTCGCCTTGAAGCGCGGAATGATCTGTTCGCCAAACAGACGCATCGTGTTCAGCACTTCCTCATGCCGAGCGGGACCGATGGCGCAGAGGAGGATGACCTCTTCGATGCCGAGAGATTCGTACAGCTCCAGGAACCGGATGCAGTCGTCGGGCGTGCCGACGCAGAACGAGGTGCCCTGCTGGCGGATGGCTTCCGGTGTCGGCTCTCCGGGATGTGGACCGGCGGCCAGATGCATGTCGCGCGCGTAATAGTTTTGATAGTCGGGCGGCACAGTGCTCGGATCGTAGTCGCGCCACACCAGGCGAGCGCGTTCGCGCTGCTGCTCGATATACCAGGCCACGAGCTCGGTTCCGCGGGCCGCGACCACGCCCGCATCCTCATGACAAAATCCCGCCGTCATCAGCGCCGCCCGTCGGGTCGGCCGCGCGCCCTTGTCCGGTGAGGTCAGCAGCGCGTCCCGGTAGATTCCCATGAGCTGGGCGACCCGGTCTGGCCCGCCCTCGCTGCCGAACAGCCCACCCATGCCCAGACTGCCGGTCAGACGCGCCGTCTCATCGCTGCCGCACGCAGACCACAACGGCGGATGCGGGGTCTGCAGCGGCTTCGGCAGGACCTCACGAGTCGGGATCTTGAAGTAGGTGCCGTCATACGACACCGTCTCCTGCGTCCAGGCCCGCGGCAGCACATCGGCGAATTCCTGCCACATCCCCCGCGTGTCACCCAGATCGGAGCCATAGGGCGTCAACTGATAGGGGTAGCCCGTGCGGCCGAGGCCGACATCCACGCGCCCGTGGCTGAGTATGTCGAGCGTCGCCATCCGGGCCGCAACGTGCAGCGGGTGGTGGATCGGTGCCAGCACCACGCCGATGCCCAGGCGAATACTGGTGGTGCGCTGGCTGACCGCGGCCAGCGTCAAATCCGGCGCACTGTTATGCGACCATACCGGACGAAAGTGATGCTCCGAGAACCAAACGCTCTCGAAGCCCTGTTGTTCCGCATAAGGAATTTGGTCCAGCGCTTCATAGATCCGCTGGGATTCACTGGACGCGGTCCAAGGCTTGGGAACCTGGATCTGATAGAACAGGCCAACTCTCATGGGCGCTCTCCTTTGGACGGTCTGCTGTAGAGCGCTGCCTGGCCCGCGATACGCAGCGCGGTGGGATGTATCGCGCCGGACAGAATTTGGCTAACCTGTCCGTCCGTCAAGCCAGGGAGAAAACAGTCATGAAAGTCGTCACACTGAAGGACATCCCCGTCCTCCCCGCGGAAGGCGCAGCCGAACGGACCGAGGGATGGACCGGACCGGTGCAGCGCACCCGCCAGACCATCATCGAACCGGGGGAGTCGGCCAATTACAACTGTAGCGTTGTGAATTTCAGCCAGGGCTGCAACACCGGCTGGCACGTGCATGACTGCGATCAGGTGCTGATCGTCACGTCGGGCTCCGGCCTGGTGGCGACCGAGCACGAACAGCGGGAAATCAACGTGGGTGATGTCGTGCAGGTAAAGGCCGGGGAGCGGCATTGGCACGGTGCCAAGGCGGATACGACCATGGGCCATATCACCATCACCCTTGTCGGCAGCAAGGCCGTCTGGGGATAGTCCCCGGATCTGGGTCGGATTGCGCCTCAAACAGCGCCTCGGGGAGAATTCGATAAGAATGTAGGCTCTTATGGCGTTGGCTCTTGGCCGCGACCGATCAATCCTCACGCCCCCGGCTGCGCCAAACTGCTCGATGCCGTGGGCCAGGGCGAGTCCATCATCAACGGCTTGCGCAACCGCGAGCCGCGCCCTGCGAAGGTTGCTGTTCGCGGATGCCGACGCCCCGTCCGAGGATCAGCGCCGTCATGCCGCGGCGGCGGCGCGCAAGCTGGCCCTGCTGCATACGCATCGTCTGATCCGCAGATGACCACCACGTATCAGTACGATCTCACCGTGCTCGGCCGCATCGTCGCGACCGCGTTGATCACCGCGCGAAACACCAGCACAAAGCCTCTGACAAAGCTCGCGGCCGGACAAAATCCTCACGATTTGAGGGGATTTCAAGTGTTGGAAATACAGGGGGAGTATTGCCATCGGACATCACCCCGATACGATGCATAAGGTCGAAGACGCAGATGCCCTACCGGCCCGAGGAGACGCGTGGCTCCGGCGGACATGACGTCCTCCTCCTGGTCTGCGCTTGGGTCCCTTCGCCTACCTGAGCCTCTGGGCAATCCGGTCGGGATGGCGGACAATACATGAAACCGACAGGAGAACGGCCATGCCAGTCATCGACGTCCAGGTCCATCCCTTCGACCGCGATCACCCCGGTCGGCCATGGAGCGGTCCGTCCCACGGACTGACATCCGCCAGCGGTGACGAGATGGTCGCGGCCATGGCAGCGGTCGGCGTCGATGGCGCGATCATGGTATCGTCCTTCAGCGCATACCGCTTCGATCCAAGCTACGCGCTGGAGGTGTACAACAAGTATCCTGATAAGTTCCGCGTGGTGACGCCGGTGGATCCGACTGATCCGGCAATCGATGACGTGGTGGCGAAATGGGCCGCGACCGACGGCGCCCGTGGCATCAGGATCCTGCTGCGTGAGGGCATGCCGATGGATCCGGACCATCCAGGCCTCAATCGCGCGTTCCGGGCCGCGGCGCGTCACGGCCTGCCGGTCAACATGCTGTGCTGGGGCATCCTGGACAAGGGCCTACCGCATATCCAGCGGCATCCGGACACGGTGATCGTGATTGATCATCTCGGCTTGTTGCAGCCCCAAAAGCCACCAGTCCCGGCGGATGTGTGGGCCGATCTGCCGAAACTGCTCGCCCTGGCGCAGTACAAGAATGTCCGTGTGAAGATCAGCGGCACCTGCACCATGTCGCATCAACCTTTCCCCTATGATGACATCTGGGATCCGGTTCTGCGCATCATCGACGCATTCGGACTGGATCGCTGCATGTGGGGCACCGACTGGACGCGGACCATCCAGATGCTGACCTATGAACAGGGCGTCGCGCCGTTTCGGGATACAACGCGCCTGTCCGCGCAGGACAAGGCGACGCTGATGGGCGGAACGGTGCAGAAAGTGTACAAATGGTAGGTTGAGCCGAACCGCCGCCAAGATCGCGCGACCGAAAGGCTTCTTCCGTGGGTGCCATGAAGGAGCATTAAGGTTTGCTGAAATATTTGTGGTGAGGACCCATCATGCTGGCAGACCGGTACGACCTTCCGTTGTCCACAAACTCCGCCGCCGCGCGGGATGCCTATGTTCAGGGCTACGATCTGGCGCTGACCCTGTATCCCGGCGCGGTCGATGCCTTCGACCGGGCACTCGCCACCGACCCTGGTTTCGCCCTGGCCCATGCCGGCAAGGCCCAGGTCCTGATGCGCGAAGGAAAGGCCGCGGCGGCGCGGGCAGCCCTGGCGGCGGCCAAAGACGTGGCCGCCGGTTTGCCGGAACGGGAGACCGGTCATATCGGGTTCTTCGATCTCGCATTCTCGGGCCAGATCGACGCCGCGATCACCGCCTTGCACGACCATCTGGCAGCATGGCCGCGCGACGCCCTGATGGTCGCCAGCGCCGCAAACCCGAACGGCCTCATTGGCGGCTCCGGCCGCATCGGACAGAAGCGTCAGATCGCGGTGCTGATGGACAGCCTCGCCCCGCATTATGGCGACGATTATTGGTTCCTGGCCTATCATGCGACGGCACTGTCCGAGGATGGTCAACTCGCGGCCGCCCGTCCGAAGATCGAGCGTTCCGTCAAGCTCAACCAGAAAAACGCTCACGCGGCTCACGGGTTCGCTCATGTCTCTTACGAGAGTGGCGATCCGGACACTGGCCGCAGCTTCCTGTCCTCCTGGCTCGCCACCTATCCGCGCGATGGGGCTTTCCACGGCCATTTGAGTTGGCATCTTGCCCTCTTCGAACTTGGGGCCGGACATTGGGCGGAGGCGCTTCGGCTATATCAGGACGCCATCGCGCTCGATCGACATAGCGGCGGACCGCAACAGAAGGTGACCGACGGAACAGCGTTCCTGTGGCGTTCAGAACTCGCGGGCCATCCTCGCGATGCGGCTGCCTGGCGCGCGATGTACGAGTACGGGACTACGGCTCTGCCACGACCCGGCGCTGGCCTCGCTGACCTGCACGTCATCCTGGCACAGGCCGTCATGGGCGATGATGCCGCGCTTGATGCTCGCACCCGCCAGATGGAGGAACTGGCGCGGGAGGGACGTTACCCGTCCGGCTCCTACCTACCGGCCCTGTCGCGCGGCTTCGTGGCGTTCGAACGTGGGGATTTCCCGGCAGCGATCACGGCACTCGCCCCGCTCGCCGGGCAAAATGAACGCATCGGAGGCAGCCGAGCGCAACACGATCTGATCGAGTTCACCTTGTTGAAGGCCTATCTCAACGCTGGCCGCCCAGAGGATGCTCGGCATCTGCTCAGTACCCGGCGGTCCGGCGCGTCCGGCGTGCCCGTGGCGGGTGTTGCGACGACGCACTGATCGGGTGGCCGGCATGGGATTGCCGGCCACCCTCGGTGCCGATTCGTCAGCAACTGACACCGCAACGTCCTCATCGACAGGTGGTTGGCCTCCTTCGGCAGCAACACCGTCCGTCGAATGTTGGCGGGATAATGATGCGGTGCGTGCGGTTATCCGGTTGGAGAGCTCGGGCCGTTGCCCGTCACGCCCTGTTGTGCGCCGTCAGCGGTAATTGTCCACGTCCGTCTTGACCTTCTTCGACTTGGCCTTTGGCTTCGCCGGTGCGGCCGACAGCAGTCCCTGCATTGTCTCCCCCCGCGTCCTCCAGAAGTCGGCGAGAATGCGAACATCCCAGCCGATGCAGAAATGCTTGACGCCCATCTCGATATAGGGCGCCGCCTGGTCGGCATCGCCGATTTCGATTCTCGGGTGGATTCCCAGCTTCAGCGCGGTCTCGATGGTCTTCAGTTCCGCTTTCCGGACATCCGGATGGCCACGGCTGCCTGTCTGGCCAATCGACATCGAGTAATCCGAGCCGCCGAACTGCACCATATCGATACCGGGAACCGCGAGAATGGCGTCAAGGTCTTCCACGCACTCACGCTTTTCGACCATGAGCACGACAACGGCATCATCGAGCGCCTGGACGTAGGCGGGGGAACCGCCCTCCCGGGTCGTGCCAACGTCGCGCCGCATGCCAACGCCGGTCAAGCCAAACCCGCGGCGATTGCCGGGGGTTTCGGCACGCACCGCGGCGACACAGGCTTTGGCGTCCGCCACGGTGCGGACGTCGGCGAACAGCACCGACTGGAACCCCGAACCGATCGCGCGCATCGCCTGATGCGTATATTCGCCCTGCTCCACCTTGATCATTCCGCCGATGCCGGCGACTTCCATCGCGCGTCCGAGATTGTCCAGGTCATACAGTGAGAACGGTGCGTATTCGGCGGTGAATTCCACGTAGTCGTAATGCCCCCCGGCAGCGCCGATCAGTTCAACGAGGGTGGGCCAGCTCGACAGGATATGCGTGCCCAGAGTGGGCAAGCCGGCATCGAGTTTCTGCCGCAGGCGATTCGGGCGCATGGACGTGTTCCTTATTTCGTTGGCAATTGACTTTGACCGCCCACTCGGCGTTCGGCAAGGCGGCGTGACCCGGACCGGCGGAAGCGCGGTGAACCGCTCCGCCGGCGACGACACGACAGACATCCGTGGCAGAGTTCCGCGACCACGGTGCGGGTCCCCATAGATCGCGCCATGTCGCCCGCGTTTGAGATGGCCGCGGTGATCACGCCCGCTGTCACAGGTGAGCAGGGCTTTGTCACGGCTGGGCAAACAAGCGCCCATAGCCTGGTCGTCTGGTGCTCACATTGGCGATGCGTAACGCATGCCACATCATCGCAGCATTGGAGGAGATCACGGGCTTGCCGAGATCGTCCTCCAGGGCCTGGATAATCTCCAGGGTTGGCATCCCGGTGCCGCTCAGAAAAATAGCCTCTGCTTCGGGCCGATCAGCCTGTCTGCCAACCGCATAAGCGCGCGCCGGCGTTTCCTCGTAAATGTTCCGAACCGCATCAAGCCGTGCCAACCCGACGACGTCGAAGCCGTACCCGGTAAGATGGGCTCGCCCCTGCTCCGTTAACGCTTGGTCGTACGGCGTGGCATAAGCGACCCGCCGGACACCCAGGGACCGAAGTGCCGCCACCACGCCGCCGAACGCGGTCACAACCCGCGTCCCCGACGCGGCTTCCAGCCGGGCGAGCAGCGCCGCCTCGGCCTCCTGGCCAAGCGTGTAGCTGGTCGCGGTATGAGCCATGACGATGGCCTGGGGAGAGACCATCGCTATCAGACGGGTGGCGTCGTCCAGGCTGGCGATCTGGCTGCGGTTGCGTTCGTCCTGACCGGCATGGGTTCCGGCGGGCCCACTGGCCGACATCCGTGTGAAGTGGACCGAGACGCCGGGTGGCGCGAGCTCAATCATCTCCGGTTCCACTGTCGGATTGCCCGGGGGCACCAGAAACCCGATCCGCGCTCTCCATCCAGTCATCGTGCGCACTCTCCAACGAACATCAATCTCTGATACTGCTCTTGGAACTCCGGCGCTCACGACCCGCCCAGACGCGGAACCATGTCATTCCCGCACGCGCTGCAACCTTCGAACACTGCCGCCACCTACTTTATTGGCGGCAGCAACGTGGCCGCCGCCAGCCTATCCAGCGCCGGCCTGTCCAGCGACAACGCACAGGGCCGACGGTGGATGTCCAACGAGAACCATTAGCCCGCTCGGCTCGACGGTCGCAGGCCGCCGAACCCGCGCCGCGGTTCAGATCTTGGTGGACGCACGTGACAGCAGTTTCCAATCGCCGTTCTGTTTCTGCCACATCATCAGGATGTGCAGGTCGGTGGTGCTCTTCTTACCGTCCGCCACCACCTCGCTCTCGCTTTTCCAGGTAAACCGCACGATCGCCACGTCGCCGACGATGCGGATCGAGGGATCCTTGTATTGCAGCGACAGCGTGCGCGTCAGGGGATTGGTAGCGCCCTTGAGGAACTCGTCCTTGTTTTCGACGCGCGCGTTTGAGTGACTGTAGCTGAGTTCGGGCGCGACCAGCGCGGCGAGCGCTTCGCCGTTCTTCACGGCTTGCGCGGCGCGGAAGGCTTCCAGCTTCTTGGCGACGGCTTGTTCGTCAGCGCTGGCGTCGGCGACGGCGGGCAAGGCGACCATCAGGGCCAAGCCCCCGGTGACGGCGGCCAGCGCGATACTGCGGCGTTCGATGTTCATGAGTTTCCTCCGTTCCCGCCGCACCTCGTCTCGGGCGCGTGGCGGCGGGTCAGCCTAGGACCACCGGGGCAAGTTCCGCAACGCCCTTTTCTGCCTTGTCTTACCAACTGGCAGAAACATCGACTCATCACAATTCGGCAGCTCTCTGCTTTGTCAATGGGTTGATGATCCCGCGAGTCGACGGGGCGATCTTCATCTCGGCCTTTGGCCTGTATCAGTTCGACGCCAGCTACGCGGTCGAGGCACAAGAGGCCCATCCCGACCGGTTCGCCATTGTTAAGCCGGTCAACCCGGACGATCCGGCGGTGGCCGATGTCATCGCCGACTGGAAGCAGACACCGGGTGCTGTCGGCATCCGCATCATGCTGCCGAAAGAGTCCGGACGACGGGCTAACGATCCGGGCCTGGATCGGGTCCTGCGCGCAGCGGTTCGTTACGATCTGCCGGTCAATGTGCTGTTCTGGGACAATCTGGATGTCGGCACGGCACTGATCGAGCGCCATCCGGAGACGCGATTCATCATCGACCATCTGGGTATTCCGTAGCCGCGGGTGCCACCGGCGCCGCCGCGGCCTAGGGCCGATCTGCCGAAGGTGCTGGAACTGGCGAAGCGGACGAATGCGGTGATCAAGGTGAGTGACGCGTGCACGTTGTCGCAGCAACCGTATCCGTTCCCGGACATCTGGGACCCGCTGGCCCGCGCGTTCGACGCCTGGGGTTCCGAACCATGTCTGTGGGGCACGGATTGGACGCGCGCGTTCGCCGTCGTCAACGACGAGCAGGCGGTTGAGCCATTTCGGCTCACGGATCGGCTGAGTGAGAGCGAGCGGGCGATGCTGATGGGGGGGCGTGTGCGAAGGCTTATGGGTGGTCGCCGCGGAAGGGGTCGCAGGGGTCTGTGGGGCACCCGACGTGACGTGGCGTTGTCTCGGTCGGCGTTACGCTGCTCTGCCGGCCGAACTTGATAAATGACAATTTCATATATAAGATCGCCACAACGAGGGGAACCCGGTCGGCCGATCATTCTGCCGGCAACACGCCGAGCATAGGCACGACAACACACCCAGACCGGATCAGGCACGTCGTCACGCCCAGCGGGGCGCTGTCGGAGGACTTTACACAAATCGAAACGTGAAATGGCGGCTTCTTTGCATCCCATTGATATCAAGAGAATGCCCGCCCCAGCCCAAATCTTGCACCTTGTTTCCTCGCGGCTTCGTCCGGATGGATCGGGTTGACCTGCAACTATAGGAGAGGACCAAGCCGTGATATATCGAACCCAGCATACGCGCGTTTCACTGTCGGTCTATGCCATCGGACTGCTGACCGCCGCGACGGTCCTGGCACTGCCCACGGCATCCAGGGCAACACCGAGTTGCACAGCCTCGGGAACGGTCAGCTGCTTTGCCGCGACCGGCAGCATCGTCACCTACAACGTGGCGTCGAGCGGGGTATATAGCTTTCTGGTCTATGGCGGGCAGGGTGGTTCCAGTACGACCGGCAGCGGCCACGCGGGTGGCTTGGGTGCCGAGATCGGGGGCAGCTTCAACCTGCAGGCCGGCGACATTCTCAAGATTGCTGTCGGCCGCGCCGGTCAAACCGCCGTTAGCAATGGCGGCGGCGGCGGCGGTAGCTACGTCGTGCTGACGGCCGGACCGGACGATCCGAGCAACACGCTGATTCCGCTGCTGATCGCCGCCGGCGGCGGCGGCGCGGGCAACTCGACGGCAACCTCCGGTATTGTCGGTTCCGCGACCACAACCGCGAGCAACGGCAGCAATGGGCTCGGCGGCACCAACGCCGGGCATGCCGGCACAGGCGGTAATGGCGCCAGCGCGGCCACCGGCGGGGCGGCGGCCGGTGGCGGCACCGGATTCTCCAGCAACGGCGCTGCCAACAGTACCAACAACGCCCAAGGGGGCGCCGACTTCGCGAATGGCCTGGCCGGCGGCGCCACGACCAATGCGAATGGCGGCACCGGTGGCTTCGGCGGCGGCGGCGGCGGCGGCCTCGGGAACACCGGCGGTGGTGGCGGCGGCTACAATGGCGGCGGTGGCGGTTTCAATGGCGGTAACGGCGGCGGTGGCGGATCCTATTTTGCCTCTGCCCTCGGGACACTCGACCTGTCGGCGGCGGTCAGCGGCATCAATACCAGCGATGGACTGGTGGTCCTGACCCAGCAATCCAACGCAGCCGCACCAGAGCCCGCATCGCTCGGCCTGTTCGCTGCGGGCCTCGCTGGCGTGGCAGCATTGCGCCGGCGCTTCCCTGCATTCCGGCCTGGCGCACTGCCTTCGTAAGGGGAGGTCGAGCTGAGGCAGCCGGCCTTGTTGTGTATCAGTTATGCATCAAAAAATTAGCGTTGGACCAATGTCTTCCAGGCGTTGCATGTAAGAGGAGCAAAACCGTGGGCACGCGCGTCTTGGGTTCTCCAAGCCGGTTGATCCGATCGGCAGCCCCGCGCGACTTTCGGTGCACCTGCTACTCAGGCAGGACGGAGCAAAAAGTTCAGCCGGCTCTTCGCGGACCGCGTGCGGAACCAGGTGAACCACTCATTGCCGATCAGCGTGCAAAACCCGTTCTTCCCGTGATGGCGTGCACCGGTGTCGTCAACGCTGACCCAGGGTGAGGCTTCCAGGCCCGCGCGCAGAACATTCTGGGCTTCGGCGATGAAGGCGGCGTGGTTCTCGTTCAACAGGCGAACCAATTGCCTCTTGGAGATCGCTATCCCCACCGATCGCAACAAAGCCAGCAGTCGGGGCATCTTCGACTGACCCTGATGGTATTGCATCAGCACGAAACGGCGCAGTTCCGGACCGAAATGGCCTGTTGGTCCGCTCTTCGCGGCCCAACCCCTTGGGGCAACGGTGCCAGCATCGTGCGGCCATCCGGCCTCACCCAACTCTCGCGCAGGTAACAGGTGGCGGTTGCCGAGATCACCAAGTCCTGGTCCAGGAAAGCTTCATGGCCCTTGAAAACCGAGCCCGGCGGGACTTCGATCCCGATCACTTTTTTCTCGATTTTGACCCTTGGCGTGATCTTGCCTCGACCGCGCCGCTTCGCCTCTGGGATCGGTTTCGCCGGTGCGGTGCCCTTGTCCATGCCGCTCGGTTTGACGTTCGGGTGGCCCTTCAGGCCTTTCAGGCGCGCGATCTCTTCGCGCTGTTCGGAGACTGTCTGCTTCAGTGCGGCGACCTCGCCGAACAGTTCCACCATCAAGGCTTCAAGCTCTGGACGGCTTAGCGCGGATACGGGCGGTGGCGACGGCACATGACGTATAGAATCTATATTGTCTATATTGGACAAAAGAATAATGGGCGGTTGCCCAAGGCTTTGCCGCAGTTACTCCCGCGATGAGTCTGCCTTCCGGCCGGTTGGTATCACACCAGGATCCCTGTTTACGTGACCCCCAGAGGCGCGTGGGTATAGGGCACTCAGGGCCTGGTGTCCCCACCTCATCGCCACCCCGAGGCACCGATCATTGGGGCCAGCATTGGTGAATTCCGGGCCCTCTGGACATAAGTCGGCGGTGATCGCCAAGCTCACGTCGCACAGAGGAGCGCCCCCAATGACGATCATTGATTCTCAGGTCCATGCCTATGAAGCGAACACCGCCAAGCGACCGTGGCACAATGTGCCGAACTGGCCCGACCATGTCACTGGCGACGAGATGGTCGCCGCGATGGATAAGGTCGGCGTTGACGGCGCGATCTTCATCTCCGCTTTTGGACTGTACCGCTTCGACGCCAGCTATGCGATGGAAGTGCAACGAGCCCATCCCGACCGGTTCGCCATCGTCAAGCCGGTCGACCCGGACGATCCGGCGGTGGCCGATGTCATCGCCGACTGGAAGAAGACACCGGGCGCGGTCGGAATCCGCATCATGCTGCCGAAGGAGTCTGGACGAGAGCCGACGGACCCGGGCCTCGATCGGATTCTGCGTGCGGCCGCGCGTCTCGATTTTCCGGTCAACATCCTGTTCTGGGGCAATCTGGACGTCGGCACCGCGCTCATCGATCGGCACCCCGACACGCGATTCATCATCGACCATCTCGGCATCGTTCAACCACACGTGCCGCCCGCGCCGCCGCTGCCCTGGGCCGACCTTCCGAAGGTGCTGGAACTCGCCAAGCGCCCGAACGCGGTGATCAAGGTCAGCGGCGCCTGTACGTTGTCTCAGGCGCCATATCCATTTCCCGACATCTGGGACCCACTCGCCCGCGTGTTCGATGCCTGGGGTTTCGATCGATGCCTGTGGGGCACGGACTGGACGCGCGCGTTTGCCGTCGTCAACTACGAGCAGGCCGTCGAACCCTTCCTCAACACCGACCGCCTGAACGACACTGAGCGAGCAATGCTCATGGGCGGCGCCTGTGCCAAGGCTTATGGCTGGTCGCCGCAGACCACCACGTAAGTCGTTGGGGTTACGAGGCAGCATCGCCAGGTTCTGCTCTTGGCCGCCGGCGCCCGGTAATCGGTCGCATGGTGCCCAAGAGCAGACGGTTTGCCACAAGCCGCCCGGACGCCGGAGCCGACGCCGGCGTCTGCACAGTCTGGAGGCCCAGATCCACCGACGATGCCGACGCGCGCATCGAGTCTACATGGATAATTGGCTCGGCGCCGTCCGATAAACGACCATTTGGAAGAACGCCCGAATGCCAGCGATCCGCTGCACCATTTTGTTTGAGGAGACGAAGTAATGACGGCTCGCAAGATGCGGCTCGGTTTGTCGATACGCGGCCATGGTTACCACCCGGCCGCCTGGCGCCACCCGGATGTGCCAGCCGACGGCACACTGCATGTGGAACATTACGTGCGCAGTAGCCAGATAGCCGAGCGCGGCAAGCTCGATATGATTTTCTTTGCGGATGGGGCGGGAATTCGTCAGGGCGATACGCCGCGCGGCTCGCTATCTCGGACCGGCCGAGACATGATCGAACTGGAACCGATGACATTGCTGCCGGCCCTGGCCATGGTCACCCGGCATGTCGGTCTGGTGACGACAGCCTCCACCACGTACAACGAGCCGTATAATCTGGCACGCAAGTTCGCCACGTTGGATCTGATCAGCAAAGGCCGCGCGGGCTGGAACGTCGTTGCGTCATGGTCGGAGCACGAAGCACAGAATTTCGGGCTGGAGACGACGCTGGACTACGACACACGTTACGCGCGCTCGGCCGAGTTCGTGGAGGTGGTCAAGGGGCTATGGGACGGCTGGGAGGACGGCGCTCTTGTGTTCGACAAGGCGTCCGGCCAGTATTTCGATGAAGCAAAGATGCATGTGCTCAATCATCAGGGGCGGTTCTTCAAGGTGCGAGGCCCGTTGAGCGTGGCGGGCATGCCACAGGGCCATCCAGTGATTGTGCAGGCCGGTGCTTCCGAACAAGGGCGGGAGCTGGGCGCGGCGACCGCCGACGTCATCTACGCGATACACAGCTCGGTTGATAGCGCGCGCAGCTACTATACCGATGTAAAGGGACGAATGACGAAATACGGCCGTGAACCGGACGATTTGAAGATCATGCCGGCGTTTTGTCCGGTCGTGGGCCGCACGCGCGCGGAAGCCCAGGCAAAATATGATCAGTTGCAGGCGTTGTTCGATCCGCTGGCGGGGCTTGGCTCACTCTACAGCTCATTTGGTGACCTGTCGGGCTATTCGCTGGACGATCCGGTCCCCGAGAACGCGTTGGGCCCGCAGGAGCTGCGCAGTCTCAGCGTTCAGTTCGTTGAACGGATGAGACGAGAGAAACCAACGATTCGTGAGCTTTACCTTCGTTCCGGCCTTACCGGATCGGCGAGGATCGGTACGCCCAGTGACATTGCCGATGCCATGCAGGAATGGTTCGAGGCGGGGGCGTGCGATGGGTTCAACATCACACCGGCCACCTTGCCCGGCGGTGGTGAGGATTTCGTCGAGATGGTCGTGCCCGAACTGCGGCGCCGAGGGTTGTTTCGTACCGATTATGAAGGCGGAACCTTGCGCGAAAACCTTGGCCTGCGACCCGTGATAAACCGCTACAGCCGAAATCGTCGGGCCGCGGAGTAGGTTCGGCGGGGTGCGCATACCACCAGGCGCGCTCTTGCTTGCCTGGACCGCTTGCTTGTGTCCACGGGTCCCCGGCTTTGCCGATGCCAGGAGCAATGAGCCCTGGCACCACGGTGCTGATCGCGCCCTCGTTGCGAGGTACGCGACAGACCGTGCTCTCGCAATACCCACTATCCGCCTGCGTCGCGCGTATGTCCGCTCCCGAAATACCACCCGGGTCGGCTGAACGGCGGATGGAGGAATGGCTCGGATCGGCTGTTTTGCTGTCAGCCCGCATCCAGCCGAACCAAGAGTTTTTCCGCGCGCTCCCGCTTCTCAGGCAGCGGATCACGCTGGATGATCCGCAGGATCGCGTCCCTCGCCCCGCGATCCCCGGTTTCCGCCATCTCAAACGCCATGGCGTCACGTCGCTCGTAATGCGACCGATCCAGCGGCACGGTCGTGATCGGCAGGTCCTTCCAGTAATACTGGCCCTCGGTTCTCGACCAGCCGGCATAGACCTCCTCCCACGTGCCACAGCCTGAGTATGGCACCAGGTTCGTATCCGCCATCGGCTCGCTCAGCCTCTGATACCGGGCGTCGAACGACATTCGGATCGAGCGTGTCCGGTTCGGCAGCGCCTTGTGCACCGTCACGTCCTGGAAGATCAAAGCATCGCCCGCCTCGAAGTCTCCGGTGACCCAGGTGCCCGGGATCGGCACGGCGATATCCATGCCTCCCGCGCCCGAGCCGACCTTGGTCGGCAGAATGCCCGTACTGTGCGATCCCGCCGCGACCGCCAGAGTGCCCATCTCACGCGGACAGTCTCCCAGAGGCATCCACATCGCGTAACTGGTCGCGCCGCCGATATGGACGCGATCCTGATGAATGCCGGTCGTGAAGTCGAAAACATCCGATTGAGGAAAAATGTTGCGTTGAACAAACATCGGATGTGCCAGGGCGGGCTCTCCGAAGATCCGGTCGAACAGCGCGATCACCCCGGGGTCGATACGCAGGCGATGCAACGCCTCGTCCGCCCAGAGGCCGCGAAACACGGACATATAGCGCGGCTCGGGGTCTTTGCAGGAAGCGGCGGGATTGGCGACACCGACCGCGACGGGCGAGTCCGGGGCCAGCCACCCAGCCTCCATCGCCTTGTTCAGTAGGCGAGCACGCACATCCAGGATCGCCCGTCGTTGCAACAGGCCGCGCAGGAACAGATAACCGTCCTCAGCCAGTCGGTCCCGCAGGGCTTCCCCATCGTTCAGGTATGCGGTCGAATCCCTGAAAGGTTGGTACTCCAGCATGATTTTCCTCTCGCCTGCGCCTTGCTTCACTCGATGCCCTGTCGCCGGTCCCGGATTTCGCATCGGACGCCCTCGTCTTCCGCCCTTCCAAGGCATGGTGTGCGGGTTTTCGACGCCTGACAAGCCGGAACGGTCCGTCGTTTTCGCCGGTTTGGCCATAGGCGGACGCAACGCAGGTGCTCCGTCACGCAAGGCCCATGATTCGTGACAGGCGGGTCTTGCAACAGCCCTCAGTGCCCGAATGCCCGCCGGCGCCATGACTATTGGGTCAAGGCCCGCTTGTGTATAGCTGGGCCGGCGCGGCCCTCGATTGATTCACCGGGCGCGGCCTAGTTTGAATAGAGCGTAATCCGTTCATCGGATCAATGAACAATACGAGAGGCGTGACCATGCGACCGAACAAAATCAAGCAAATGTGGCGTGCCGGCCAGTGCCCGACCTTGGGCTGGCTCTCGGTGTCCCATGGGATGACGGCGGAGGTCATGGCGCGTCAGGGCTTCGACGCCCTGTGCGTCGACCTTCAGCACGGCACGGCTGAAATGAAGGATGTCGGGCCGATGCTGCAGGCGATATCCCAAACCGACACAGTCCCTGTCGTGCGGGTTGCGTGGAATGAGCCGGCCGCGATCATGAAGGCCCTGGACCTTGGCGCCTATGCCATCATTGTGCCGCTGGTGAACACCGCCGCGGAAGCCGCGCTGGCGGTGGCCGCGTGCCGCTATCCGCCCGTCGGCATGCGCTCGAACGGGCCCGTGCGCGCCATCCACTATGGCGGCGGCGACTACGTGGCGAACGCCAATGACGAAATCATCATCATGGCCATGATCGAGACGAAGGAGGGCCTGGCCAACCTCGATGCCATCTGCGCCACACCCGGTCTTGACGCCGTCTATATCGGACCGGCTGACCTGTCGTTCGCATTGGGTCTGGCCCCACGCGGCGATAACCCCGATCCTCTGCATATGGCCACATGCGACAAGATCCTGGCGACCGCGCACAAGCATGGCATCAAATGCGTCATGCACTGTGCCGGCGCACCGTTCGCGGCGGGCGCGGTGAAGCGCGGTTTCGATATGGTGATGCTGACATCCGATTTGTCGTGCATGGTCGCGGGCGCACGGGCGCAGCTCGACGAGCTCAAGTCCAAGACGGCCTGAGGACGCCTGCCACGGCTTATACCGCGGCGGTTCGCCCATCAGGAACCGCATTTGGTTGCACCGCCCACGGCGCCAACGCCGTTTTGACCAGCCTGTCCACGGCAGCGCGCACGGGCGTTGGTGGATCAGCAGACGTACCAAGACCGCGGGCGCGAGATAGGCGAGCCGCGAAAACCGGTTGACGAAGGCGTCGGTGACGCCCTCGTCGGCGGCGATGTCTTTGATCGTCGCGACGTTCCCGCGATCCGGCCGCCGCCACCAGCCCCGGGCACACACGATCGCGCGCCGCAGCCGTGTGTTGTCGGGCGCCAGTCCGTACGTCATGACGCCCGGAATGCGCGGGCGGCCGTTGCGGAGGCTGATGGTCAACGAGATCTTGTATCAGGCCTTGCGCCGGCTGCCAGATTCGGGCGTTTCGTCGTCTCGGGCCGGTCGGCACCGACTCGAGTCGGGTTTTCGGCATTGTGCCACCGCCCTGTTTGGCGCTGTTGCGCACCCCGCCGCTCCAACCACTGCCCAAGGTGACGCAAGCTGATGCCGACGCCGTTCTCTTCCCAGGACCTTGGTCGAACCTTCGATGCACGGTCCCTGACCCGTGGCCGCAGCCTGGGGCTGGCTGGGACGGTGGAGGTCCAGCTTGAAGGCGACACCATCACCGGCGTCGTGCAGGACCGGCACACCCCACATAAGGTGCGGATCACACCCACAACGCTCGGTCCCCGGGTGGTGTTCGACCACCGTTGCACGTGCGGTGCCCCTGGTTGCGCCCATCTGGCCGCCGCGGCGTTTGCGGCCCTCGACCGGTTTCCCATCCTGCGCAAGCCGGAACAGCAGACCTTCTTTGACACGCTCGTCGCTCCGGCGCCGGAGAAAGAGCGTCAGCTTCTGGTGTTCGAACTGGCACCGTCCGAGGCTCCAAATGCCTGTGTTGTCACCACGGTGCTGATCGGCGAGCGCAGCGGGATCATCACCCCGACGACACCGCGCCAGATCGCATCCGACGAGACGGCCGACAGCACACTCCGTGATCTCGCCTATCTTCTCGGCGACGGCACCACCTCCCGCACCAGCGTGCCGGCGGGGCTGGTGGCCGATGCGCTGCAAGCGCTCGCGCAGAGTGGGCAGGCGCGCTGGCACGCCGGCGGTCGGCGTCTGATCCAAGGCGAAACCCGGGTCTTTCCCTCGGTTGCGGCGACGGCCCTGCCGCCACGCTCGGGCGTCATCGTCGGTGACACTGGCCCCTGGTATGTGGATGCGGCCACTGGCGCGGTTGGACGGGTCCGCATTCAGCCCCCTGCCCCACCGCCCCGGGCGGCGTTCATCGCGCCCCCTGTCGGACGCGGCACCGCCACCGCAACCGCCCCCAGGCGGCGCCCGGAACTGGCGACGGTCAGCGAGCAGGTCATCGTTGAGAAGCCATTTACCCCCCGACTTCGGCTGACGCGCTTTCCCTGCCCAGACGAGCGGGGCCGGATGCAGATGCTCGACGCCGTGCTGCTGGAATTCGACTATGACGGCGCCGTCATCCCGTTCGACGACGACCGACAGTTCATCCGCACCCAAGGCCCGGGTGGGCCGGTGTTCGTCCGGCGCGACGCCAAAGCCGAGGCAGCCGCGCAGACCGCGATCCGACAGGCGGGCCTGGTGCAGATGCGGATGGCCACCGGCAAGGCGGAAAAAGGCCGGCTGGTGTTCGTCTTCCGCGGTCGTGACGCGGCAGAAGCCTGGGAGGGATTCGTCGCCGAACAATTGCCAGCGCTTCAAGCCATGGGATGGCAGAACCTGATCGACGGCGCATTCGGCCCCCGCATGGTGGAGAATGTCGGCCTCTGCGACATGCGGGTCGGCGACGCACCGAGTGGCGGGTTTTCGTTGGACCTGGGGATCGAGATCGACGGCACCCGGCATAAGCTGCTGCCGATCCTGATGCGCCTGCGGGACCGCGGCGGCATGGCGACGGCGCGAATCGTCGATGGTGAATTGGTCACCAGCCTGGAAGACGGCCGCATCCTGAGGCTGCCGGCGGAGCGGATCGCACGCTTGCTGGCGGTGGTGGACGACCTGATCGAGGCAGCCAGCCGCGCCACGGGTGAAACGCTGGTGCTGGAGGCTGCCCAGGCCGCCGATGTGCTCGACCTGGAAGACATCGTCACCACGCGATGGCAGGACGGATCGGCCATCGCGGCGCAGATCGCCCGTTTCCGGGCCGCCGCCGACATCCCGAATGTGCCCGTGCCGGCCAGCTTCACTGCCACCCTGCGTCCGTATCAGCAGCAGGGCGTCAACTGGTTGCAGCACCTGCGGGAGAACGATCTGGGCGGGCTGCTCGCCGACGACATGGGGCTGGGCAAGACGGCGCAGACGATCGCGCATATCGTCATCGAGGAAGCGGCCGGCCGGCTCGATCGGCCGGCCCTGGTCGTCGTGCCAACGACTCTGGTGCCGAACTGGACGGCGGAGCTCGCCCGTTTCGCGCCTGATCTCCGCGTCGTGGTGCTGTATGGCATGGATCGCCACGAACGCCGGCGTGATCTGACCGGCGTGCATGTCGTGATCACGACCTACACCGTGCTGACCCGCGATATCGAGGATATGGTCAGCCTGCCATGGCATCTCGTTGTGCTGGACGAGGCGCAGGCGATCAAGAACGCGACGGCGAAAGCGACCCACGCGGTCTGTCGGCTGGACACGCGCCATCGGCTGTGTCTGTCCGGCACGCCGATCGAGAACCACCTCGGCGAACTCTGGTCCCAGTTCGCCTTCCTCATGCCCGGCCTTCTCGGCCACCGCAAGACATTCGCCCGCCGGTTCCGCACGCCGATCGAGAAGGACGGCGACCCGGTCCGCCGCCGCCAACTTGCGGCGCGGATCCGCCCCTTCATCCTGCGCCGCACGAAATCCGCCGTGGCGACGGAACTGCCGCCGAAGCACACGATCCTGCGCCGCATTACCCTCGCCCCGGATCAGCGGGAACTGTACGAGACCATTCGCGCGACCATGCATGAGCGGGTGACGCAAGGGATAGCGGCGCGCGGGATGGCACAGAGCCATGTCCTCGTGCTCGACGCCCTGCTGAAGCTGCGCCAGGTCTGCTGCGATCCGCGTCTGATCAAGCTGGCATCCGCGCGACTGGCCGGCACGTCCAGCAAGCTGGACGATCTGCTGGAGATGGTCAGCGAGATGATCGCGGAAGGCCGGCGGATTCTGCTGTTCTCGCAATTCACCTCGATGCTGGATCTGATGAAGCCGTCGCTCGAAGCGGCTGGCGTCCCGTTTGTGGAATTGCGCGGTGACACCGCCGACCGCGCGGCGCCGGTGCGGCGTTTCGAGGCTGGCGAGGTGCCGCTGTTCCTGATCAGTCTGAAGGCCGGTGGACGCGGGCTGAACCTGACCTCGGCGGATACGGTGATCCATTACGATCCGTGGTGGAATCCGGCGGTCGAGGACCAGGCATCCGATCGGGCCCACCGGATCGGCCAGACGAAATCGGTGTTCGTTTACAAACTGATCGCGGCGGATACGGTGGAGGAGCGGATCGTCGAATTGCAGGAACGCAAGGCGGCGCTCGCGTCGATCGCCCTCGGCGAGGACGGCATGACGCTGCCGCCGATCGATGCGGAGGACATCGATTTCCTGTTCGGTGTCGCGCCTGAGCGCTTGGCGGCGTGAGTCCTGCTGTGCCGTCAATCGTTCATGGTAATGGTCTTGAACCCCAGTCGTTCCGAAGGTGCTCTCAGCCCGGTCAGTGAAACACCGGCTTCGTGACGGGTGCCTCAGGCATCATCTGTCGCCCCGCTCGGAGGCATGACAGGGACTCGTATCTAATAGCCCCGCTCCCAATCAATGACATTCCGCAGTGGTCGGCCATCGATATAGGCTCGCAGATTATCGCAGAAGAGGTCGATGGCACCATGCCGATCCTGGTCACTGCCGCCGGAGATATGTGGCGTGATCAGCACCCTCGGATCGGACCAGAGCCGCTCCATCGGCGGTTGCTCGAATTCCCCGACATAGACGTCCAGCGCCACGCCACGCAGGTGGTCTCGTTGGAGTGCATCAGCGAGGGCATCCTCGTCGATGATCTCGCCCCGGGCGACATTGACCAGCACGCTGCCCGGCTTCATCGCGGCGAAGCGGTCCTGGTTGAACAGGCGGGTGGTCTCCGGCGTCCATTGGCAGCAGATCACCACGATGTCGCTCTCCGGCAGCAACCCTTCGAGGTCCCCGGCGCCGCCAAGCGCGCTGAACCCGGGTGGCAGGGGTTGTTCCGGCCTGATGTGGCGGCGCGTGCCGATGACCCGCATGCCGAGGGCGGCGCAGAGTCGACCGACTTCGAGACCGATGCCGCCGGCGCCGACGACGCAGACGGTCTTGCCCTCCAGCAGCAGCGGCCGATAGGCACGATGGTTGAACTTGGCTGCGTCACGATCGACGGCGGCGCGGTGCAGGCCTTTCGCGAAGTGCAGAATGCCGGCCACGGCGTATTCCGCCATCGCCAGCGTGTTACCCGAACCGCGCGAGGTCGTAACGGTCACCGCACTGCCCCACAGGTCGCCACCAAGCAGATTGCTGGCGCCGGCAGGGCGCTGATGAAACCACTTGAGATTTGGCGCCCTGGCGCACAGGTCGCGCGGAAATGGCCATCCGCCGAGGATTATGTCCGCGCCGGCCAGGAGGCGATCGCGCTCCTCGCGGCTCCCCGAGCCGACGGAGCCGGGCGGCAGATAGCGTGAAGCGGTGAAAGCCGGCCAGGTTTCACGGTATTCGCCATCAAACCAGCCTCCCGCGTCGGTCAAACGAAGCGCCGGATCGACTGCCTCGATCTTGGCGCGATCGCTGGTGCTGATACGCGTTAGGCTGAGCACGTTGATCTGTGGCATCGGCGCCTTCCTGAACAGCGTGTGCGATAAGGGGAATACCAGCGGCGGGTTCGCTGCGGCCGATGATCCCGCTAGGGTTTGGCCAGCATCTCAAGTTCGGTCTTGCGTGCCTCCAGTACCTTCAGCTTTTTCCTGGCAGCGGCAATCTCATTGTTGACGGCGCGTAACTCGCTCTGCGTCTTCTGCGTCGCCAAGTGTTCCGCGCCAAATTGTGCCGCTATGTACGGTTCAAGCTGGCTTCTCAGAACTCTGAGATAGGGATTACCGGCCATCGATCCTTCCCGGAATTCGAGTTCGCCGGCCTGGATACCCGCAACGATGAACGCGCGGGTTACCCCATATTCCTTCTGAGCCGTCACATCGCTGAGGACTGCGCCCTTGCGATTCCATTCGCCATAATCCGCCATGGCCGAACGTATAGCACGACGAGAGTCGAGACCGAATATCGGTGCCGCCGACAGGCGATAGGCAGTCACCGATTGGGACCATAGGCCAGCCGGGAGCGGCCATCCGACCGGCCCACCACTGGCTGGCTCTTCACTTGATCAGCGACGTGGCGTACGCGGCTCGTTGCCCTGGCCGCTCCGCCCGAAACGGCCCTATCAGAATCGGCAGGTCACCTCCGACGCCCGCCGTCAATATCCATTGAGGGGGCGTCGTGAGGGTGGGAATACGAAATATTCCGCTATAGACGTGGAGATGTTCGACCCTGGTAGGGTTGGGGGCCCGGGGGACGGTCCCGCCTTAAGCCGCAACCCGGATGGCCGCGGCCCGGACCTCATCCCCAACACCGGCCTCAAACCCGGCAAAGTTCTTCTCGAACCGCTCGATCAGGTTCCGGGCCGTGCGGTCGTATTCCGCCTTGTCGGCCCAGGATTGCCGAGGGTCCAGCACCTCATCCGGTACGCCGGGAACATGCTCGGGGATCGACAGGCCGAAGAACGGCTCCTTGCGGAAGCGTGCTTTCGCCAAGCTGCCGTCCAGTGCCGCGCGCAGCAGGGCACGGGTGTGGCGGATGCTCATGCGACTGCCAACACCGTATTGTCCGCCGCTCCACCCCGTGTTCACCAGCCAGCAATCGGCGCCATGGCGGGCGATCAGATCGGACAGCATCTTCCCGTAAACTTCCGGGCGGCGCGGCAAGAAGGGGGCGGCGAAGCAGGTGCTGAAGGTCGCCTGCGGTTCGGCGCTGAGGCCTTTCTCGGTGCCCGCCACCAAGGCGGTGTAGCCGGACAGGAAATGGTACATCGCCTGCGCCGAACTCAGGCGAGAGATCGGGGGCAGCACGCCGAATGCATCGCAGGTCAGCATGACCACGTTTTTCGGCTGCCCTCCTCGGCCGGACAGATCAACGCTCGGGATGAATTCGACCGGGTAGCAGGACCGGGTGTTTTCGGTCAAAGAGCCATCGTTCAGGTCGATTCGTCCGTGTTCGTCCGCGACCACGTTTTCCAGCACCGTGCCGAAGCGGTTGGACGCCGCCCAGATTTCCGGTTCGGCCTCCTGCGACAGATTGATGACCTTGGCATAGCAGCCACCCTCGACATTGAAGGTGCCGTTCTCGCCCCAACCGTGTTCATCGTCGCCGATCAGTTTCCGGTGCGGGTCGGATGACAGGGTGGTCTTGCCGGTTCCGGACAAGCCGAAGAACAACGCCACATCGCCCTCAGGTCCGACATTGGCGCTGCAATGCATGGGCATGACGCCCCTGGCCGGCAGGATCCAGTTCATCACGGTGAAGATGGATTTCTTCACCTCCCCGGCATATTCGCTGCCGGCGATCAGGATCAGCCGCTGCTCGAACGACATCGCAACGGTGGTGGAGGAGCGGACGCCGTCGATCGCCGGATCGGTCTGGAACAGCGGCGCGTGCAAGATCACGTAGTCGGGCTCGAAGCCCTCAAGGTCCGACTCGGGGGGGCGGATGAACATATTGCGCGCGAACAGCGCGTTCCACGCCTGCGTCGTGACCAGACGCACCCGCACCCGGTGCGCGGGATCGGCGCCCGCGTACAGATCCTGGGTGAAGAGTTCCTGGCCTTGCAGATAGGCCTGGATGCGGCCGCGGAGCGCGGTGAATTTCTCCGGTGCCATGCGCTGGTTGATGTTGCCCCACCAGACGTCCTTGGTCACCGAGGGCTCATCGACCACGAACTTGTCGCGTGGCGAACGACCGGTATGCACACCGGTTTCCACCATCAGCGATCCGTCGGAAGACAGTTTGCCCTCATGCCGGCGCAGCGCCTCGGCCACCAGGGCCGGAGGTGAGAGATTGGCGTGCACGGGGCGGGACGCATGGACACCGGTTGCGGCCAACACCTTGGCGGCATGGCTTTTCCAGGTCGTGTGTTTGGAATTCGAAGCGCTGGCGAGTGTCAAGGTCGGTGTCCTGCTACTGGGCTGCCCAGGTCGTTATAAGGAGCGCGTTGCCCGTTATACGGCGAAGGGTGTCGCGATGGCTACCATCCGGTAGGAATCCTATTCCAGCGAGTCATGCAAGCGTGCAGGTTCGCAGTTGCAGCAATGTGCCTGGTGGGCGGGGCTCCGCCCCGGACCCCGCCAGGGCTCTGCCCTGGACCCGCCAAGGGCGACGGCCCTTGGAACCGGACTATTGGTGCTTCAATTCCTGGGGGCCTACCTGGACGGCGAGAGGTCCGAGTAGGCCCCGAGGAATTGAAGCACCAAATTAATCGCATTCCAAAGGCCGTAGCCTTTGGTGGGGTCGAGGGGCAAAGCCCCTCGTGGGGTCCGGGGCAAAGCCCCGCCCTTCCCGGCACACGCCCCCCTGCGCTATGACGCGGAACCGCAAGGAGTACCCCGCGTTGAACAAGCCCCTGGTGCCCCCGAACAGCCTGCGAACCGGCCCCAACGAGCGGGGCCGCTTCGGCGAATTCGGCGGCCGCTTCGTTGCCGAGACCTTGATGCCGCTGATCCTGGAGGTCGAGCGCGCCTATAACGAAGCGAAGGTCGATCCCGCCTTCAACGCCGACCTGCAACGACACCTGACCCATTATGTCGGCCGGCCCAGCCCACTGTGGTTCGCCGAACGTCTGACCGACCACCTGGGTGGAGCCAAAATCTACTTCAAGCGCGATGAGCTCAACCACACCGGCAGCCACAAGGCCAATAATTGCATGGGCCAGATTCTGCTGGCTCGCAGGATGGGCAAGACCCGCATCATCGCCGAGACCGGTGCCGGCCAGCACGGCGTCGCCACCGCCACGATGTGCGCTCTGTTCGGGCTGCCCTGCACCGTCTACATGGGCGCCACCGACGTCGAGCGCCAAAAACCCAACGTCTTCCGCATGAAGCTGCTCGGCGCCGAGGTGAAACCCGTGACCTCCGGCGCCGCCACGCTCAAGGACGCGATGAACGAGGCGCTGCGCGACTGGGTCGCCAATGTCACCGACACCTACTACCTGATCGGCACCGTCGCCGGGCCGCATCCCTATCCCATGATGGTGCGCGACTTCCAGTCGGTGATCGGCGAGGAAGCCAAGGCCCAGCTCCAGGAAGCCGAGGGGCGCCTGCCGGATGCGGCGGTCGCCTGTATCGGCGGCGGCTCCAACGCGATGGGCCTGTTTCATCCGTTCCTGGACGACGCTTCGGTGCGCCTGATCGGTGTCGAGGCCGCCGGCCATGGCATCGAGACCGGCGAACACGCCGCCAGCCTGACCGGCGGGCGTCCAGGCGTGCTGCATGGCAACCGGACCTATCTGCTGCAGGACGAGGACGGGCAGATCCTGGAGGGGCACAGTATCAGTGCCGGGCTCGACTACCCCGGCGTCGGACCCGAGCACTCCTGGCTGCACGATATCGGCCGCGTCGAATATGTCTCTGCCACCGACAAGGAGGCGCTGGCCGCGTTCCAGCTCTGCACCCGGACCGAGGGCATCATTCCCGCGCTGGAACCGGCGCACGCGCTGGCGCATGTGAGCAAGCTGGCGCCAACCATGAGCCGCGACCAAATCCTGCTGATGAATCTTTGTGGCCGGGGGGACAAGGACATTTTCTCAGTGGCCGACCACCTGGGGGTGACACTGTGAGCCGTATCGCGGCGCGATTCGCCGAACTGAAGGCCCAGGGACGCGGGGCGCTGATCCCGTTTGTCGAGGCGTGGGATCCCGATGGTCCGACCTCCACGGCGCTGCTGTGCGGGATGCCCGGGGCGGGCGCGGACCTGATCGAGATCGGCATGCCCTTCACCGATCCGATGGCGGACGGCCCGATCGTCCAGGCCGCCGGCAAGCGGGCGCTGGCCGCGGGGTTCAAGGTCCGTTTCGTGCTGGACATGGTGCGGGCGTTCCGGCGCGAGGATGACGCCACCCCGATCGTGCTGATGGGTTATCTGAACCCGATCCTGTCCTATGGGGTCGAGAAATTCTGCGTCGATTCGGCCAAAGCCGGCGTCGATGGCATGATCATCGTCGACCTGCCCACCGAAGAATCCGACCTGATGCTGCCGTTCACCAATGCGAACGGCATCGATTTCATTCGCCTGGTGGCGCCGACCACCGACGACGTTCGCCTGCCGCATGTGCTGAACGGCTCCTCCGGCTTTGTCTATTACGTCGCCATCACTGGCATCACCGGCACGCGCAGTGCCACCGGCGCGGATCTGGCCCAGGCAATTCCCAAGGTCCGCCGTTTCACCGACCTACCGATCGCCATCGGCTTCGGCGTTCGCACCCCGGCCCAGGCGGCCGAGGCTGCATCGATCTCCGACGGTGCCGTGGTGGCGTCCGCGCTGATCGACACCCTGGCGGCCAATCTGGACGAGAACGGCCACACTAAGCCGGGTGCGGTGGAGAAAGTCCTGGCGCAGGTGCGGGACTTGGCGAAGGCGGTGAGGGGAGCTACCGCATGAACTGGCTCACCGAATTCGTCCGTCCGAAAATCCGCACGCTGTTCGCCAAGCGGGAGGTGCCGGACAATCTCTGGCATCAATGCCCGTCCTGCCAGCAGATGATCTTCCACCGCGACCTGCTGGCCAACCTGAAGGTCTGCACGCATTGCGGCCACCACATGCGCGCCAGTGTCACGGATCGCTTCGACTGGACACTCGATGCCGGAAGCTTCACGCGGATCGAACTGCCCAAGGCCACGGTCGACCCGCTGCGCTTCCGCGACAGCAAGCGCTACGTGGATCGGCTGAAGGAAGCTCGCGACAAGACCCATATGGACGACGCGATCGCCGTCGCCCACGGCACCATCGAGGGCCACAAGGCGGTCGTCGCGGTCATGGAGTTCGATTTCATCGGCGGCTCCATGGGTGCCGCAGTGGGTGACGCGGTGATCGCCGCGGCACGCCTGGCGGTGCTGCAGGATGCGCCGCTGGTGGTGTTCACCGCCTCGGGCGGCGCGCGCATGCAGGAAGGTGCCGTCAGCCTGATGCAAATGCCGCGCACGGTGATCGCCACCCGTCTGGTCAAGGAGGCCGGACTGCCCTTCATCGTCGTGCTGACCGACCCTACCACCGGTGGCGTCACCGCCAGTTTCGCCATGCTGGGTGACATCCAGATCGCCGAACCTGGCGCCATGATCGGTTTCGCCGGTGCCCGCGTCATCGAACAGACCGTCCGCGAAATCCTGCCCGACGGGTTCCAGCGCGCGGAATACCTGCTCGCACACGGCATCATCGACATGGTGGTGATGCGGATGGAACTGAAGGCGACCCTCGCCCGCATCATCGGCCTGCTGCGGGTCCGGGAGCTTCCGGCGGCGGCGTGAGCTCCCGGATCGACGCTGTCGTCGACCGGTTGATGGGGCTGCATCCGCGCCTCATCGATCTCAGCCTCGATCGTTTGCTGACCCTGCTGGCGCGCATGGGCGACCCGGAACAGCGTCTGCCACCGATCGTGCATGTCGCGGGCACCAACGGCAAAGGCAGCACCTGCGCCTTCGTCCGTGCCATCGCCGAGGCTGCCGGCATGCGGGTGCATGTCTACATCTCGCCGCACCTGGTGCATTTCAACGAGCGGATCCGAATTGCCGGCACGCTTGCCTCGGACGATGCGATCGCCGCCGCGATGGAAAAGGTGGAACGTCTGAACGCCGGCGCACCCATTACCGTGTTCGAGGTCATAACCGCCGTCGCCTTCGATCTGTTCGCCGCGACTCCCGCCGATCTTTGCGTGCTGGAGGTCGGGCTCGGCGGCAGGGGCGATGCGACCAATGTCACACCGCATCCGGCAGCCTGCGCGATCACCTCAATTTCCCTCGATCACCGGGAGTTGCTGGGCGACACCTTGGCGGTGATCGCGCGCGAAAAGGCCGGGATCATGAAACCGGGCGTGCCGGTCGCGGTCGGTGCGCAGCCAGCAGAGGTCGTTGCGGTTCTGCGGTCGGAAGCGGAACGGATCGGCGCGCCGATGCTGCTGCGCGGACAAGATTGGGATGTGGAGCCGCGTGGCGACGGATTCCGGTTCAGCGACCGCGGCGGCACACTGGACCTGCCCGCTCCCTCGCTGCCAGGTGCGTTCCAGTTGGACAACGCGGGGATTGCCATCGCTGCGTTGCGCGCCTCGGGCCTGTTGTTGGCAGCCGACGCCTTCGGGGCCGGCGTCGCGTCCGCCGAATGGCCGGCCAGGCTGCAACGCCTGCATGGGCGGCTGACACACGCGTTGCCGGCAGACTGGGAATTGTGGCTCGACGGCGGCCACAATCCAGGGGCCGGGGTCGTGCTAGCCGACCATCTGCGCGGCTGGTCGGATCGGCCGGTGCATCTGGTCGTCGGAATGAAGCAGGCGAAGGACTCAGCCGAATTCTTGCGCCCGTTGCTGCCGTTGGCGGCGACGCTCTGGGCGGTATCGGAACCGCACCAGCATTCGGCGCTGCCGGTCGAGGCGATCGTTGCGGCTTCGGGCGGTGTGGCGCGCGTGGGGCCGACGGTGGCGGAGGCGCTTCGCGCGTTGCCGCGGGCGGGTGGTCCAGCGCGGGTATTGATCTGTGGGAGCTTGTATCTCGCGGGAGAGGTGCTGAAGGCGGATGGATAACGACGGGCCTTCCGCCCAGGAACCCAAGGCGATGCCGAAGGCCGGCCCGCGTTCCACGCCCCCCAAACCTGGCATGTTCGTCCTTGGCATGTCCGTCCTTGGCATTTTCGTCCATCGGACTGCGAGCCGGACAGCAGACCAACTTTGGACCCGCTCAATTGGCGCCTGACCCTGGCGGGCAGCGCCCCCGGCCGGGATTCCGGGGCGCAAGCCCGGTCTTGCCCCAAACGAAAACGGCCGGGTCGAAACCCGGCCGCCTGTCGTCAGGTGGAGATCAGGCCGAGTAGTACATCTCGAACTCGACCGGGTGCGGGGTGTGCTCGAACCGGTAGACCTCGCTCCACTTCAGCTCGATATAGCTCTCGATCTGATCCATGCTGAACACGTCGCCAGCCAGCAGGAACTCGTGATCGGCGACCAGTGCACCCAGGGCTTCCCGCAGGCTGCCGCACACCGTCGGAATGCCCTTCAGTTCCTCGGGCGGCAGGTCGTACAGGTCCTTATCCATGGGATCGCCCGGGTGGATCTTGTTCTTGATCCCATCCAGACCGGCCATCAACATCGCCGCGAACGCCAGGTACGGATTGGCGGTCGGATCGGGGAAGCGGACTTCCACGCGCTTTGCCTTCGGGCTGGTCGCATAGGGGATCCGGCACGACGCGGACCGGTTGCGGGCGGAGTAGGCCAGCAACACCGGCGCCTCAAACCCGGGGATCAGCCGCTTGTAGCTGTTGGTCGAGGGGTTGGTGAAGGCGTTCAGCGCCTTGGCATGCTTGATGATGCCGCCGATGTAATACAGGCACGTCTCCGACAGGTCGGCATAGGCATTGCCGGCGAACAGCGGCTTGCCGCCCTTCCAGATCGATTGATGCACATGCATGCCCGAGCCGTTGTCGCCATAGATCGGCTTCGGCATGAACGTCGCGGTCTTGCCATAGCTGTGGGCGACGTTGTGGATGCAATACTTGTAGATCTGCAGATGGTCGGCCATGCGGGTCAGCGGGCCGAACTTCATGCCGAGCTCGTGCTGACTTTGGGCGACTTCGTGGTGGTGCTTTTCGATGGCGAGGCCCATCTCGCCCATCGTGGACAGCATCTCGGCGCGCATATCGCTTTCGCTGTCGACCGGCGGAACCGGGAAATAGCCGCCCTTGATGCCCGGACGATGGCCCATATTGCCTTCCGGGTAGTCCTTCAGGGACGCCTGCGGGCCTTCCTGGCTGTCGAGCTGATAGATGCCGTAATTGCCACCGGTGCCGAACTTCACGTTGTCGAAGATGAAGAACTCGGCTTCCGGACCGACGAAGACCGAGTCGCCAACGCCGGACGCGATCACATAGGCCTCGGCCTTCTTCGCCGTACCGCGCGGGTCGCGGGAATAGGACTGCCCGGTCGAGGGCTCCACGATGTCGCAGATGATGATCATGCTGGGCTTGGCCGAGAACGGGTCCATGACGGCCGTATCGGGGTCCAGCATCAGGATCATGTCGGACTCGTTGATCGCCTTCCAGCCGGCGATGGAGGAACCATCGAACATGATACCGTCGCGGAACACGTCTTCGTCGATCGTAGAGACGTGCTGGGCGGTATGCTGCCACTTGCCGCGGGGATCGGTGAACCGCAGGTCCACGTATTCCACGGAATGCTCTTTGAGCATCTCCAGCACCTTGCTCACGTTGGAGCTGGAGGTCGTGCCTGTCGGCTTCCTAGCCATGCCTGTTGTCCCCGTCCTTCATCCTGATGGCCGCTTGATCATGGCCTGTCGCAGGCCGCGGCACCTGAAGGATCCGCACAACGCGGACCCCTGTGTGACGGCCCTCTACTCGTTTCCGCCGAGGGCCGAAAGCGGTTAGTTTGCCCGTCCGGTCTGGGTCCCTGACGCGCGCGCCAGGGGCACCGGACCGTGCGGGGGAGCCTCGACGATCAGATCGCTTCCTCGCCGCGTTCGCCGGTGCGGATGCGGATCACTTCCTCGACCGAGGAGATGAAGATCTTGCCGTCGCCGATCCGGCCGGTCCGGGCGGCGCTCATGATCGCCTCCACGGCGCGCTCGACGATCGAGTCTTCGCAGATGACCTCGATCTTCACCTTCGGGAGAAAATCGACGACGTATTCGGCGCCCCGGTAGAGTTCGGTGTGCCCTTTCTGGCGACCGAAGCCCTTGGCTTCCACCACCGTGATGCCCTGAAGGCCAACTTCGTGCAGCGCTTCCTTCACCTCATCCAGTTTGAATGGCTTGATGACGGCTTCGATCTTTTTCATGCGCATCAAGCCCGGTCTGGCCGGGCCTCCCTGGTTGCAGGCTGCCCGCACATTCGCTGACTTTCAGCGGTATGAACGGCAACACAGGTTTGCACGTGGCGTGCCAGTCTTCAATGCGGAAGACTGGGGGGAGGGGCGGGGCTTGGCCCGGGACCCCGACCAGGGGCTTTGCCCCTGGACCCCACCAAAGGCGACGGCCTTTGGAATGCGATTCATTGGCGTTTGAATAGCGGCCCGGGGAGGGCCGCTATTCAAACGCCAATGTTCCGGTTCCAAGGGCCGTCGCCCTTGGCGGGGATCCAAGGGGCAGAGCCCCTGGTGGGGTCCCGGGCCAAGCCCCGCCCTTCCCCCGTTCCCAGCAAGGCAATTTGCCCATTTCCTATGCAAATCCTGGGACGAATTTGGACGCATTCGTTGCCTTTCTACGATGCATCCGTTTGCCCGCGCCTCTCTGCTCCGCGCATCGTCCAACGCGACTGCCCATCCGCGCATCTCGTGCTAAGGTCACGGGAATCGCACTAGCCCGGAGGAAACCATGGACGCCCGAACCCCGCTCGACTTTGTCAGAGATCGCAATCTGGCACTCGAACTGGTCCGCGTGACCGAGGCGGCCGCGCTCGCCGCCTCCCGCTGGATCGGCCTCGGCAAGAAGAATGAAGCCGACGGCGCCGCGGTCGAAGCCATGCGCAAGGCGTTCGATTCGGTGCAAATCAACGGCACCGTGGTGATCGGCGAAGGCGAGATGGACGAAGCCCCCATGCTGTTCATCGGAGAGAAAGTGGGGGCTGGCGGCCCGGAGATGGATATCGCGGTCGATCCGCTGGAAGGCACCACCCTGACGGCCAAGGGCGGACCAAGCGCCATCGCCACGGTGGCGTTGGCCGAACGCGGCAATTTTCTGCACGCTCCTGATATTTATATGGACAAGATCGCGATCGGCGGCGGGTTGCCGGACAACCTGATCGACCTGGACGCGCCGGTTGCCACCAATCTGCGCAATCTGGCCCAGGCCAAGAAATGCGACATCTCCGACCTCGTCGCCTGCATCCTGGACCGCGACCGCCACAAGGAACTGATCGCCAAGACCCGCGAGGCTGGCGCACGCATCATGCTGATCAGCGACGGCGACGTGGCCGGAGTGATCGCAACCACCATGCCCGAGTCGCTGATCGACATCTATCTGGGTTCCGGCGGCGCACCGGAAGGCGTGCTGGCCGCCGCGGCCCTGCGGTGTGTGGGTGGCCAGATGCAAGGACGGCTGATGTTCGAGAACGATGAGCAGATCGAACGCACCCGTTCCATGGGCCATGCCGATCCGAAGCGGGTCTTTTCCTGCGAGGAGATGGCCAAGGGCGACGTGATGTTCGCCGCGACCGGCGTAACCCCCGGCCCCATGCTGCGCGGCATCAAGCGGTTCGGGAATGGCGCGATCACGCATTCCGTGGTGATGCGCAGCCGGTCCGGCACCGTCCGCTACATCGAGGGGCACCATAATTTCGCGATGAAGACATGGACCCCGACCTAAGGGACCCCAGCCTGGGCAACCCCGACGGCAGGGCGCGTCTTTGACCGAACCCGCGCTGGGTGTCGCCCGCAGTCTCAGCGGACGACGCTGGCTCTGGCGCGCCGGGGAAGACCGCATCGCATTCGGCATCGCCCAGCGTCTGGACGTGCCGGAGATCGTCGGCCGCCTGCTCGCCGCGCGGGATATCGGGATGGACGCCGCGGCCGACTTCCTGGAGCCGACCTTGCGGGCCCTGCTGCCTGACCCGTCGTTATTGATCGACATGGATGTCGCCGCAGAACGCCTGGCTCGCGCGGCGCGCCAGGGCGAGACACTCGCGGTCTATGGCGACTACGACGTCGACGGCGCCTGTAGCGCGGCCTTGATGGTCACCTTGATGAGGGCCCTGGGTTGCACGGCAAATCACTACGTGCCGGATCGCCTGAAAGAGGGCTATGGGCCGAACGCCGCCGCCCTGACCGGGCTTGCCGCCCGGGGGGCCAGCCTGATCGTCTGCGTCGATTGCGGCACGGCGGCGGCCGAGGCGCTGTCGGCGGTGACCGGCAAGGCCGATGTGATCGTGCTGGACCATCACAAGGCGGACGGGCCGCCGCCGGCGATCCTGGCCACGGTCAATCCCAATCGGTTGGACGACGTCTCCGGATTGAATACGCTGTGCGCGGCGGGGGTCGCGTTCCTGACCGCGGTGGCCACGGTGCGGACCCTGCGACGTGGAGGGTATTTCGCCAACCGAGTGGAACCCGACCTGATCGGCTTGCTGGACCTGGTCGCGCTGGCCACCGTCTGCGACGTGATGCCACTGACCGGGGTGAACCGGGCGCTGGTCTGCCAGGGGCTGAAGGTGATGGCGCGACGCGGTCGCCCGGGGATTGCCGCCTTGCTGGATGTCACCCAACAGCGCGAACGACTCACCGCCTTCACCTGCGGTTTCGCGCTCGGCCCTCGCATCAACGCCGCCGGGCGTATCAGTGAAGCCGATCTGGGCCTACGTCTGCTGCTGACCGAGGATCGGGTCGACGCCATGGCCCTGGCGGAACGGTTGGACAGTGTCAACCGCCAGCGCCAGGAGGTAGAGGCGGGAATGCTGGAATCAGCCCTATATCAGGCGGAGCAGCAGGCCGAGGCCGGCCATGCGGCTCTGGTAGTGGTCGGCGCCGACTGGCATCCCGGCGTCGTGGGAATCGTCGCCGGCCGCATCAAGGAGCGCTTCAACCGCCCGGCCTGTGTCGCCGGTGTGACGGCAGGCGTGGCGAAGGGCTCCGGTCGCTCGGTTCCCGGCATCGATCTGGGTGCCGCAGTGATCGCCGCCCGTCAGGCGGGCATCCTGACGACAGGAGGCGGTCATCCGATGGCGGCCGGATTCTCTCTGCCCGAGGCGAAGGTGGAAGCGTTCTGGGCCTTCCTGAACGATCGGCTGGCCGCCGCCGCGCAATTGCCGAGCGCCGCGGACCTGCGGGTGGAAGGGGCCTTGACCGTGCCCGGCGCCACGACCGAGGTCGCCCGCCAACTGGAACGCCTGGCGCCCTTCGGCGCCGGCAACGAGGAGCCCGTGCTGGTTCTGCAGCGCGCCCGCGTCGTCCGTGCCGATCGGGTCGGCCGTGAGGCGATGACGATCCGCGCCTTCGTCGAAGGGGAAGGCGGCGGACCTCGACTTAAGGCCATGCTGTTCCGGGCGCGGGATGGCGCCCTGGCGGACACGCTGCTGAATCGCGAAGGACTGCCTTTGCATCTGGCCGGTCATCTGCGCGCCGAGGAGTGGAACGGTTCGGTCAGCGCGAGTTTCATCATCTCTGATGCGGCGCTTGTCGGATGAGTGATCTCAACGGCAGGGCGATCGGGTGAAGGAAGCAAAGCCCCAGGGCTCCGCCCCGAACCCCGCGAGGGGCGTTGCCTCCTCGCCCCCCACCAAGGCTGGGCCTTGGATGTCATTTATTCGCGGTCCAGGGGCCGTGCCCCTGGTGGGTTCGAAGGGCGAAGCCCTCGTGGGGTCCGGGGCAAAGCCCCGGGGCAGGCCCACGCCCTATCTGTGCCGAAAACCCATGGCGACGACATACAACTCGCTGGATTCCTTGCGGCTTGCCGGAGGCTTAGCGTGGCGCACGGTCGCGAAATGCCGTTTCATGCGGTCCAGCATGTCCCGTTCCGACCCGCCCTGAAACACTTTGGCGACGAACGTGCCACCCTCGGCCAATATTTCCACTGCAAACGCCAAGGCCATATCCGCCAGAGCCATGATCCGCAGATGATCCGTGGCGCCATGTCCCGTGGTGTTCGGCGCCATGTCCGACAATACCAGGTCCACCTTGCCGCCCAGCATCTCGGCCAGACGTTGCGGCATATCGGGGTCAGAAAAATCGCCCTGCAGGCATGTCGCGCCGGCGATCGGGTCGATCGGCAACAGATCCATGGCCAGCACGCTGCCGGCGCCCGCCTTCACCGCCACCTGCGTCCAGCCGCCCGGTGCGGCACCAAGATCGACCACCCGCATGCCGCGGCGGATCAGATGGAATTTTTCGTCCAATTCGAGCAGCTTGTACGCGGCGCGCGACCGCCAACCCTGCTTCTTCGCCGCCACGACATACGGATCGTTCAATTGACGCGCCAGCCAGCGCTGGGAGGCCGGACTGCGGCTCTTGGCGGTCCTGACCGGTATGACCAGGGCTCGCCCGGATGAGACAAACGACTTCTTCACGGGCGGATTGACGCGGCGTTGCGGCGACCATCGCCTCGTGCGGGCCGCATGCGATCGGCGCGGATCATCCGCAGGAGCATGCCTTCCCGCAGGCCACGATCGGCAACCACGACCTCAGGCGCCGGCCACAATCGCCGGATCGCCGCGAACACCGCGCATCCAGGCAGCACGAACTCCACCCGTTCGGCCCCTACGCAGGGATGCCGAACCAGGCCCTCCCGCCCCATGGCGCGCAACGAGGTCAGAGCGCTGTCGGCCTGCTCGCCCGACAGCGCCACGCCATCCACGGCCGGGCGACGGTAGCGATCCAGATTCAGCGCGACGCCAGCCAGCGTGGTGACCGTGCCGCTGGTTCCCAGCAGACGCACCCCGCCGTTGCGGATTTCATGGCCGATGCAATGGATCGACTCGAAGGGTGTCAGGCGAGCGGCGACGTCCTCGACCATGGTTTCGAAGCCCTCGGCACTGAAGCCGGTCTCCCCCCATCGTTCCGCCAAGGTCACCACGCCGACCGGCAATGAGTCATACCCGATCAGTTCGGCCCGCCCGTCGGTCAGGCGCACCCAGGCTAGTTCGGTGGAGCCGCCGCCGATGTCGAACAGCAACGCGCGCCGGCCCTCGCTGGCCAACAACGGGGCACAGGATTCCAGCGCCAGTTCGGCCTCTTCGCGGCTGGAGATGATGCCGATATCCAAGCCAGTCTCCTGCTTGGCGCGCAGCAGAAACTCCCCTCCATTGGCGGCCCGCCGGCATGCCTCGGTGGCGATCGCCCGCACCTGGCGCACTGGCCGGCGTTCAAGGCGGTCGGCACAGGCTTTCAGCGCGATAATAGCGCGATCCATCGCTGGGCGGCTGAGTTCGCCGGTATGGTGCAAGCCTTCTCCCAGGCGCACGATCCGCGAAAAACTGTCCAGGACGCGGAACCCGGTGCCGGACGGCGCCCCGACCAGCATCCGGCAATTATTCGTCCCCAGGTCGAGCGCGGCGAACGTCGGGCCGGCGCACCGGCGCGCCTGCTCCTGCCGCTGGGTGGCCGAGGTGAAGTCGGGTCGGACCTGCCGCTGCATCATGCCTGCATTGTCATCCGGGGATGCCAGCCGGGGCAAGCGCCGAATCTCGCGGTTCGGCGAGGTCGCCAAAATTTTGCATCGGCCCGTCGGGGCAGAGGACGTTCCGGTCCGGCCAGTGACGTCGCGGAGATGGTTGAACCGTCGCCCGAATGATGGTCAGACCGGTGACCCATCGCGGGATACATGCCAGCCGCCACCGCCATCGTCACGGACTTTCGCGACCGCCTGGGCCGCCCGACGCAGCAGTTCCCGGATATCCTGCTCATTCCCCACGGTCCGGCTGGCGATCCCGATGGAGAGCGACGGCACCCGGACGTTGCCCGGCGCGGTCGATTCAGGCAGGGTCAGCCGACGTTCGCACAGGATCTCGGCGCGTTCGGCCGCGGTCATGTGGTCCATGCCGTTCAGCCAGACGGCGAACTGATTGGTCGCGACTCGCCCGACCAAATCAGCCGGGCGCACCATCGCTCGCAGCAGGGTTGCCACGCGGGTCAACGCCCAATCACCGGCCTCCCGCCCATGCTCCGCGACCAGCCGATCCAGACGGTCCATCGAGATCAAGATCAGCGTGCCGGGGATGCGGTCCAGATGCAGCCGCTCGATATGGCGCTCCGCTTCGTCCAGAAAATAGAGGCGGTTGGGCAATCCGGTCAGACGGTCGAGCCCGCTCTCGTCCGGGCTATGTTCCAGGATAACCCGGATCAGGCCCGCGACGGTGGCGGCGAAGACATGGTCGCTGGGCTCCCAGGCGGGAGCGCCAGCCGAACGCCAAAGGGCAAGCCCACCGGGGCGGTTGGGGGGCAATACCCAGGGGCACACCATGACGGGACGGAGATCGCGGCCCATCGCATGCATGGGTCCGGCACCGGCGCGACCCAGCAACACCCTGGCCAGGCCAAGCACGGCGTCCGTGCCATGGCCGGACTGATAAAGCACGACGTCGCCGCGTTGAACATCGGAACGGTCGATCGCAGCGACGCCTTCCAGGCCAGCGGACAGACACAATTCCATGAGTGCGTGTTCAATCACGTCTGGCGGGCGCTCCTCATCCATCGGTTTCTCCCGCCAGCCGTGCATCCCGTGGTGTTCCACCCAACCCAACGTGTCTGTTCCCGAGGCGTCTATCCCACGGCGTCTATCCCGAGGCGCCCTTCCAGGCGGGATCGTGGCATAGATCGACGTGGTGTTAAACCCGCCTGTCTCGTGCCGAGGCCATGACTCACACGCGGGGGAACATACAATTCCGCGCGAAACCCGCTATGCTGGTGCAAACGCGGGAGGGTTGCGATGCGTACGGTCTGGTACGACCGGCAGGGGCCGGCCAATGAAGTTATCGTCACGGGCGAATTGCCGACACCCGAGGCCGGATTGGGGGAGGTGCGGGTGAGGCTGGAAGCCTCCGGCGTCAATCCGTCCGACACCTATCGCCGACGCGGCGCCGTGCCCAAGGAGTACCCTCGCGTCATTCCCAACAGCGATGCGGCCGGTGTGATCGATCAGGTCGGTTCCGGTGTCGCCTCAAGCTGGCTGGGCAAGCGGGTCTGGCTCTACAACGGCCAGCGCAACGGCCGCTGGATGGGAACCGCGGCGGAATATATCGCCTTGAACGTGGATCTGGTGACGGAGTTGCCGGACCATGTCTCCTTCGCGGAGGGTGCCACTCTCGGGATACCCTGCATGACCGCGCATGGCTGCGTGTTTGTCGCCGGTCCGGTGCAGGGCAAGTTCGTCCTGGTCACCGGCGGCGCCGGTGCCGTGGGGCATTATGCGGTGCAACTCGCCGCCTGGGCCGGCGCGACGGTGATCGCGACGGTCAGTTCGGCGGAAAAGGCCGAACACGCGCGCCGCGGCGGGGCCGCCCATGTGATCAACTACCGGACCGAGGATGTGGCGGCGCGCGTGCGGGAGATCACCCGCGACGACGGCGTCGATCACGTTGTCGATGTCGATCTGGGTGGCAACCTGGCATCGGTGCTCGCGTCGGTGCGCGACAGTGGCAGCATCGCCTATTACGCCACCAACGGCGCCCTGAATCCCGCGGTGCCGTTGCGCCAGATCATGTCGAAAAATCTGGCGATCCACGGCTTTACCCTGCCCACCAGCCGGCACGCGCAACGCAAGCGGGCGCAGTCGGATATCGCACGCTTTGTCGCCTCTCCAGGCCGCATCCTGTCGGTCGATGGACGCTTTCCGCTGTATCAGACCGCCGCCGCCCATATGTCCGTCGAACAGGGGGGCAAGGTCGGTACGGTTGTCGTCGAGTGCGCGCGATAGGATGTGCCAATCAACCGACCGGGCCCATTGACCGAGGAATGAAACGTGGTTGACACCGCACTGGCTCTGATCGCTGGCGCCAATCGTGGCATCGGCTTGGGTGTGGCGCGGGAGTTCCTCACCCGCGGCTGGTCCGTCATCGCGACGGCGCGCCAGCCGGATCAGGCGGCGGCGCTGCACGCGTTGGCCGACCTCCATCCCGGGCGTGTCGAAATAGGCCGCCTGGACATGAACGATCCGGCCGGGATCGACGCTTTCGCCGCCGGCTTGCGGGACCGGACCCTGGACATCGTGCTGGTCAATGCCGGTGTCGCCGGGCCGGACCATCGTAGCGCGACCGCCGTGACCGAGAGCGAGATCGGCCGCCTGATGTTCACCAACGCCATCGCACCGATCCGGCTGTCGCGTCGGCTGGCGGACCGCATCAGGCGCGATACCGGAGTACTGGCGTTTACCAGCTCCTCCATGGGCAGTGTGGCGTTGAACCCCGGCGGGCATGAGCTGTATCGCGCCAGCAAGGCTGCGTTGAACTCCTTGACCCGCGGGCTGCATGCCGAGATGACGGGCCGCAAGGTCACGGTGCTGACCTTGCATCCCGGCTGGGTCCGCACCGATATGGGCGGCCCAATCGCGTCTGTCAGTGTGGAGGACAGCGCGCGGGGGATGATCGACGTCATGCTATCCCAACGCGGCGGTCACCGGCATCGGTTCTTGGACTATCTGGGAAACGACATCGCCTGGTAGGCAGGTCGCCAGACCATCGATGGACCGATCTACTCGTGCTTTCCGGTGAACAAGACACTGAGCTGAGAGGAAACCGCTCGGGTCCGTGCCACATCGGCCAATGACCGCTCCTGGATGAGGCGCGTCGTGGCCGGCAAGGCCACGATTGCCTTGGCCATGGACGAATCTGGCGCGGTGATCCTGCCTGATGCATCCATTCGTTCGACGATCGGAATTCCCTCCGTTACCACCCAGGCCGCAAACAACCGAGCGGTATTCGGGTGCGGTGAATTCTCCGGCACGCAGATATAAAGCGGCAGCACCGGCACGTAGTCTTCGGCGAAGCGAAACTCCTGCGGCTCCTTGTTCCGGCGCGCTCGCTCGACCGTTACATAGCTGCTGATGCCAAGATGGGCTTCGCCCGTTGTGATGGCGCTTCCCACCGCCGGCGTTCCGCTCTTCAGGATCGGGCGGTTGGCGAGCAGGTCCCGGACCAGCTTGAGTGCATCCGCGTCCCCCAGTTCCAGTGCAAGGAGATCGAATGGCGCGCCGCCGAGAACATTAAGTGCGAAACGACCTTTCCATTTCGGATCGAGGAAGTCGCTGAAGCGGCGCGGCGCTTCGCTGGCTTTCACGAAATTAGTATTCCAGGCAATGACGTAGACACTGTCGAACCACGCAAGGCAAAGCCCCCGCAGTTCCGACAAGGAGCGCTCGCTCGGCTCCCGAATGCCGGGAAGCGCGGTCTCGAACACGCCGGTCCATGGATACGGTCGAAATAATCCCCGTTCGGACAGCGTGGCGATGTAGTCCGAAGTGCCCCCGACAATGTCCGCACTCACCCGACCAACCGACGCTTCGGCCATCAGGCGTGCCGTCGCACGGGCGGAATGGAGCGCGACCCATTTCCAATGGACCTTGAGTCCAAAGCGGCGTTGGAATGCTTCCAGCAACGCCCGGTGCACATGGCTTGACGACGGTGACCCTAGCCAGATTTCAATAGCGCCTTCGAGACGAGCCCCCGACAGGACGCTGTCGAAGCTCGATTGTGCCCTGGCGCCGGAGATGGCGGCCAGCAGCATCAGGACCAGAACGCGACACAGACGAGATATCTTCAACGTGGTTCGCATCGGTCATTTCGTTGGTTCATGGCGCTCCAACCCTCGCATGCCGATGTGCTGCATGCCAACAACGACACTCATGAGTGTGACGACCAGCAGGATCGCAAGCGCCGAAGCCCCTGGTATATTGGGATATTCCCACATCAGCCAAAGCAGGGATGCAACCACCAGGTTGCCGGTCGACATCAGCATCAAGGGCACCGTCAGGTCTCGCGCACTATGCGCCACGACCCACAGCCAGCCGTTGAGGAACTGCGGCCACAGGATCGGCAGCACGATGCGACGCAACGTCGTCCCCCAGGAGGCCCCGCTGGCCGTGGCCGCGTCTTCCAGTTCCCGGTGGAGCTGCAGCAATGCGGCATTCATCGTGCGCGTGCCGAACGCGATGTAGATGCCGACATGGGCCAGGATCAGCAACGCCAGGGTTCCATGCAACGGCGTCCGCAGATAGAGCACCATGATCGCCATCGCCATGACGATATGCGGAACCGCGATCGGCATGAAGGCCAGCGCGTCGAGCCAGCGCGCAAAACGCCAACCGGTGCGCACGGAGTACCAACTGATCAGGCTGGCGAGCGTCATGGCGAGTGTGGCACTGGTCAGCACGAGCACCACCGTATTGCCGGCCGCCTGATGGACCAACGGTTGGGCCAGAATGTCGCGATAGTTGAACAGGGTCAGGGCGGAAAACGCTGCGACCGACGGTGTTTGGTAGAACGGCAACAGACTCGTCCATAACAGCATTGCCAACGGCAGCAGCATGGTCGCGAAATACAGCAGAACCAAGCCCCCCATGACCGGCCGCCAGCGACCCAATCGGACGCGTCGAGGTCGGAACGCCTTGCCGGTCACCACGCGGAAACGCTCGCCGGTCTGTTCGAGGCGGAAATAACCCCAGATCAGCAACAGTGCCAACGCCATCAGGACAACGCCGAGCGCGGCGGACAGGCCGTAGTTCGGAAGGTCCTCGTTGCCGGTCGTCAACACGTAGATACGCATCGACAGCACCGGAACCCGAGCGGTCAGGCCAACCGCGAGCGGCACATCGAACGCCTGCAGCATCACCATGAACATATAGATGGCGAGCGACAAAAGGCCGGGACTGATCAGCGGCAATGTAATGCGCCGAAAGACGGTCAACCGGTTGGCACCACAGGCGAACCCGGCCCGCTCCAGTTGCGGGTCCATGTTGCGCAGAATATTGCTGACCATGACGAAGGTGGTTGGCACCAACGAGACCCCCGTGATGGCAATCATCGCCCACATCGAATAGATATTCAGCGGGCTCTCGCGCAGGCCGAACGCTGCTTTCAGCGCAACATTGAGCGCACCATTGTTGGGGTTCAGCAGAAGAATCCAACCGAATGCCATGACCAGCGGCGGCACGGCCATCCAGGAAAACATCAGCACGTGCACCAGACGGCGAAATGGCAGGTCGGTGCGTTCAGCCAGCCACGCGATCATGACCGACACGACGACGGCAATGGATACGCTGCCACCGGCGTACCACAAGGTGTTCCGAACCAGCACATAGGTATCCGCGCTACCGAAGGCGGACACGTAGTTGGCAAGTGTGAGTGGTGCCCCGCTCAGCGGCAACGCATCCGAGGACAGGAGGCTGGTATGCAACAGGACGACCAGAGGACCCAGGACCAGGATGAAAGTAATCACGGCCAGTGCGCCCAGCACGCCGCGCGGCCCCAGGATCCGGCTGATCCGGATGACAGGCGACATGGACTTGATCGCCTCAATCATGGCCACGTGTAACGAAACCTGCCGTGTTGGAGGAGCCCGCCGTCGGGATCGCCGAACAACGATCGGCCAATACTTCCAACTCAATCATGTCACCCGGTTGGACTTCGGCGAAGCTGTCAAGCTTGGTACGGAACAAGACTTCCCCGACGCGCAGCCAGACCTCAATGACGCCCCCGTTGAAGGTTGTGATCTCCACCTTGCCTTTGATCCGGTTGAACGGTTTCGACCCCTCGGTCGCGCCACACAGTCGGAACCCCTCCGGACGAATAACCAGGTCGACAGGTGAGCCAAGGGCGGCGCCGCCGGACGGAACGCAAACAAAGCGACCGAGCGCGGTTTCGACAACCGCGGTACCGCCGTTCCTGGGGCGGTCGATCATGCGGCCCGGCAAGCTGTTGCTGCCACCAAGAAATTCCGCGACGAAGGCGTCATTCGGGTGAAAATAGACCTCTCGCGGTGGTCCTTCCTGCACGATCCGACCATCACGCATCAATGCGATCCGATCGGACATGGCAAGCGCCTCGACCTGGTCATGCGTGACGTAGATGGTCGTCATCCCCAGAGATTTGATCAACTGACGCAATTCAACCCGCATCTCGTCGCGCAACTTGGCGTCGAGATTGCTCAACGGTTCATCGAACAGCAGCAACGGCGGCTCATGGACAAGGGCACGGGCCAATGCCACGCGCTGCTGTTGCCCACCCGAAAGAAATGGGGCGGGCCGGTCGGCCAACCCATCGAGATGGACCAGGGTGAGCGCGCGCGTAACCCGTTTCTGCACCTCAGCCGCCCCGGGATGACGGTGGCCATAGACCAGCGGGAAGGCCACGTTCTCAAACACCGTCATATGCGGCCAGATGGCGTAAGACTGGAACACCATGCCGATGTCGCGCTTGTGGGCCGCCAGATCGATGCCGCGCGCGCCCGAAAACAGAACGGTATCGTCCATGGTGATCTCGCCGGCATCGGGTATCTCCAACCCCGCGATGCAATGCAGTGTCGTGGTCTTGCCGCAGCCACTTGGTCCCAGGAGCGTGAAGAACTGTCCGGTTGCCACGGTAAACGATACATCGTGCACGGCCCGCATGATGCCGCTCGCCGAAACGAAGACTTTCTGCAGTCCTTCCACACGCAGCAACGGGCGACTCCTGGCCATAGGGATCGGAAGGACATACCAGCGCTCGGCGGAACCCCAGCCGAAGCAACCGACTGTCGGCAGGGCTCGACCGGAAGGGCATCCGCCCCGCGAAAACACTGTCGTCGCGTTTTCCAACGTCCGCGATGACCTACATCAATGTCGGCACGGTTCTTTGCGGCCATACGGCACCAAATGGGAGGGTGTCTGCATGCTGACCGAGCGGGTTTCCCAATTTTCGATCTTCCGCACCCGCTATCTCGATCACGAGGGCGTGCCCCTCGGCCCGCTGCCCGCGTTCGCCACCGACACAACCAGCCTGATCCCGCTGTATCGGGCCATGGTGCGGACCCGTGTCTTTGATGCCAAGGCCGTCTCTCTGCAAAGGACCGGGCGTCTTGGTACCTTCGCCTCATCGCTGGGACAGGAAGCTGTCGGCGTCGGCGCCGCCAGCGCCATGGCCACGGACGACGTCCTGGTTCCGGCGTTTCGCGACCAGGCCGCGCAACTCTGGCGCGGCGTGACACCCGTCGAACTCCTGCTGTACTGGGGCGGGGATGAGCGCGGGAGCGACTTTTCCGGTCCGCGCCAGGATTTCCCGATCTCGGTCCCGGTCGCGAGTCAGGTACCGCACGCCGCCGGGGTGGCACTGGCCTTCAAGCTGCGACATGAGCCGCGCGTGGCCCTGTGCATCCTTGGCGATGGCGGGACGTCGAAAGGCGATTTCTATGAGGCGATCAATGCCGCCGGTGTCTGGCGGTTGCCGCTCGTTGTCCTCATCGCCAACAACCAATGGGCGATTTCCGTTCCCCGTTCGGCTCAAAGCGCCGCGGAAACCCTGGCGCAAAAGGCGATCGCGGCCGGCATTCCAGGCGAGCAAGTCGACGGCAACGACGTGATCGCCGTCCGCGACCGTGTGGCGCAAGCGCTGGATCGCGCCCGCACCGCGGGGGGCGCGACCGTGATCGAAGCCCTGACCTATCGCCTCGGCGACCACACGACGGCGGATGACGCGCGGCGTTATCGCGACGACCACGAGGTCAGCGAACGTTGGCATGAGGACCCGATCCTGCGGCTGCGTCAGTATCTGGTGAAACAAGCCGTCTGGACCCGCGGTGACGAGGAGCAGCTTCTCGCGTCACTCGCCACGGAGATTGATCAGGCCGCCGCCGACTATCTCGCCACGGCAAGACAGCCCGCCGGTTCGATGTTCGACTTCCTGTTTGCGACCTTGCCGGCACCGCTCGCCGAGCAACGGGCCCAGGCCCTGGCCGAGGAGGCCGGCAATGCCTGACATGACCTTGATCCAGGCGATCAATACGGCGCTCGCCAGAGCGTTGGAGGAAGACGGCAATGTCATTCTCCTCGGTGAGGATATCGGCAAGGATGGCGGCGTATTTCGTGCCACGGATGGACTTCTGGCGCGATTCGGACCGGATCGGGTGCTGGACACGCCCCTCGCCGAGGGCGTGATCGGCGGCTTGTCGGTCGGCCTCGCCGCGCAGGGGATGCGTCCCGTGGCCGAGATCCAGTTCATGGGGTTCGCCTACACCAATATCGACCAACTGCTGAACCACGCGGCACGACTGCGCAACCGAACCCGTGGCCGGCTCTCCTGTCCGATGGTGTTGCGCACGCCCTGCGGCGGCGGGATCCACGCGCCAGAGCACCATTCGGAGAGCGGTGAAGCCTGCTTCACCAACATCCCGGGTCTGCGGGTGGTGGTGCCATCATCGCCTGGGCGGGCCTATGGCCTCCTGCTGGCGGCGATCCGCGATCCCGATCCGGTCGTCTTCCTGGAACCGACCCGCCTCTATCGCTCGGTTCGCGAACCGGTGGAGGATGACGGCGAGGCCCTACCGCTCGACCGCTGCTTCCGACTGCGTGAAGGCACCGATGTCACCTTGGTTGGCTGGGGCGCGTTGACACCGGACATGCTCGCCGTCGCGGACCGTCTCTCGGCCGATGGCGTGGAAGCCGAGGTGATCGACGTTGCAACCCTGGTGCCGCTCGATATGAACACCATCCTGGAGTCCGTCGCGAAGACGGGCCGTTGCGTGATCTGCCACGAGGCGCCGCTGACCGGCGGTTTCGGGGCCGAGATCGCCGCTCGCCTGGCCGGCCCGGGACTGCTGTCGCTGCTGGCACCGGTGGAGCGGGTCACCGGGTACGACACTGTGATGCCTCTGCCTCGCCTGGAGCATGCCTATATGCCAGGTGCCGACCGCATCCTCCGGGCGGTGCGCCGCACCATGCTGCACGGCTGAAGGGAGGCTCCGCCATGGCAACCGATCCCGCACCGGTCTTCACACTGCCCGACCTGGGTGAGGGGTTGCTGGAAGCCGAGGTCGTGGCTTGGCATGTGGCAGAAGGTGACCACGTTGTGGCCGATCAACCGTTGGTTTCTGTTGAAACCGACAAGGCCGTGGTCGAAATCCCCTCCCCCCGATCCGGCCGGATTGCCCGGATTCTTGCCCCGCTCCATGCCACGATTGCCGTCGGCGCGCCGCTGGTCACATTCGAATCTGGTCCTGAACAGGATACCGGGACAGTCGTGGGTGATTTGGCCGCACCACCGCCATCCCCCGTGACGCGGGCGGCGCCGACACCGCGCGCACGGGCCGCACCCGCCATTCGGGCCCTGGCCACGTCCCTGGGCGTCGATCTTGCGACATTGACCGGGACCGGCCCCGATGGGTCCGTGACGCGGGCCGACGTGCAGCGCGCCGCGGAAACCGCCGGGCAGACCGATGGCCAGGCCGATGGGCAGGCCGGCGGCGCGGGGATGGAGCCGCTGCGCGGTGTCCGGCGGGCGATGGCCATGCGGATGGCGGCAGCCGGTGCCGTGGTGGTGCCGGCGACGGTCACGGATGAGGTCGATGTCGACGAATGGCCAAGCGGCACTTCGGTGACGGCGCGGTTGATTGTTGCGATGGTGGTTGCCTGTCAGGCAGAGCCCGCATTGAACGCGACATATGACGGTAAGACCGTAGCACGCCGAGTCAACACGAATGTCAATGTTGGTGTCGCGGTTGACACCGAAGACGGTTTGCTGGTCCCGATCCTGCAGAACGCCGAATGCTCGGATCTGGCCGGAATCACGGGACAACTGGAAAGTTTGGAGGCCGCGGCGAGAAGCCGCCGCATCACGCCCGAGGCGCTGCGCGGCGCGACCATTACGCTATCAAATTTTGGTGCGATCGGTGGACAATTCGCCGCATTGGTGGTGGTGCCGCCACAAGTCGCGATTCTGGGTGCCGGACGCATCGTCCCCCGTATCGTCACGCATGGCGATGGCTTCGCCGCTCGGCGTATGCTGCCCTTGTCGCTGACATTCGATCATCGTGCCGTGTCGGGCGGTGAGGCAGCTCGCTTTCTGGCAACGATCAAAGCGAATCTGGAGCGAGGAGCCTAGGCATGGAAGATGTTTTTCGGTTTGCCGATCACCTGGGGCCAGAAAAAATCGTGCATATCCACGTTCCCGGTGTGGGCCTCAAAGCGATCGTCGTGATCGACAACCTGTCATGCGGTCCGGCGATTGGCGGCGTGCGCATGGCGGTAGATGTCACGCTGGAGGAGTGTGTGCGCCTGGCGCGGGCGATGACATTGAAGAACGCCGCGGCCGGGTTGGCCCATGGCGGCGGCAAGTCGGTGATCAAGGGCGACCCTGGAATGCCCTTGGCCGAAAAGCAGAGAATCATCCGGGCATTCGCCTGCGCCATTCGCGACCTGGCCGGGTACATCCCCGGCCCCGATATGGGAACCAACGAATCCTGCATGGCCTGGGTGCATGATGAGATCGGCCGAGCGGTAGGGTTGCCGGAGGAATTGGGGGGCATTCCGCTGGATGAGATCGGTGCCACCGGGTTCGGATTGGCGGCGTCGATCGAGGCCGCACGTCCTTACGTGTCGTTCGACCTGCGGGCGGCACGGGTCGCGATCCAGGGCTTCGGAGCCGTTGGGCAGCACGCAGCCCGCTTCCTGGCCGAAAAGGGCGCGATATTGGTCGCCGCGGCAGATTCGAGCGCGACCGTGTATGATCCGAACGGGCTGGATATCGCCGCGCTGATTGCCCACAAACATGCGGGGCAACCGCTCGCCTCCTGTGCGGCTGGCGAAAAGCGAGACGTTGACGCGATCATTGATGTGGACTGCGAAATCTGGATTCCCTCCGCTCGCCCGGACGTGTTGCGGGCCAACAATGTCGCGCGTCTGCGCACAAAGCTTGTCGCGCAGGGAGCGAATATTCCCGCGACCGCCGAAGCCGAGGCCAGACTGCACGCGCGCGGGATCCTGGTTCTGCCGGACTTCATCGCCAATGCCGGTGGTGTGATCTGTGCCGCGGTCGAATACCACGGCGGAACCGAGGCTGCCGCCCTGGCCGCGATCGGTGAAAAGATCGCACGCAATACCCGGACCGTCCTGGAACGCGCGGCGCGGACCGGTGTCTTGCCCCGAGCGGCCGCCGTCGCGTTGGCAGAACAACGAGTCCAGAACGCCTCTCGCCATCGTCGCTGGGGGTGACGGGGTTTGCAATTTCGGCTCGATACAGCGGCGATCCAGGCCATCCGATGAACGATAGCGGCTTTCAGAGTCTCCGCAGCTTGCGGGAGCAGCGCGTGTGATCGGCGTCGGCCCAATCATGGCTGTCGTACTGGTCGCCATCCTCGCCGCCTGCAGTCCGGTGCCGCCAAGCCGACCGCCACCGACCGTCGAGGCCGTCACGCCGCCGGAGCCAGGCCACGCCCAATCCGAGGCCGATGTTACTGCCGAGGTCACGCGACTCAGGCGCATTCTGGCGGAACAGATTCCAGATCAGGCGGGATACGAGGACGGTGATCGCACATGGGGTGATCACACATGGATGGAGGCCGCCTCGGCCGCGATGAACGAGTTCGGATTCGTCATCGACCGACCGCAACTGGTGGTGGTGGTCGACCGCAATCCGATGGTGCAGCGCATGCGGATCATGGTGGCGGTGCCCGCCGGACGATGGCGCACCATCGGCGGTGGAAAGGTATCGACGGGACAGTCCGGTCGGCGAGGGTATTTCCTGACGCCAACCGGGGTGTTCCGGCACACGGAGGCCATCGTGGATTACCGGGCCCTGGGCACCTGCAACGAGCATGGCATTCGTGGTCTCGGCATCAAGGGGATGCGCGTGTGGGACTTTGGCTGGCAGTTCGCGGAGCCGGGTTGGGGCCTGGATCGTGAGCCGCGGGAAATCCGGTTGTTGGTGCACGCGACGGATCCGGATTTCCTTGAACCACGGCTGGGACGTCCCGCATCAAAGGGATGCATCCGTGTTGCGACGTCGATGAATCGCTTCCTGGACCTGCAAGGCGTCCTTGACGCGGACCATGAACGCCTTGCCGGGACCGACGATCGGATTGCCCGTGTTCTCAATCCCGCGCGAACGCCGTCGCCGTTGGCCGGCAACACGCTGATTGTCATTGATTCATCGAGACAGTGATGCCGAGCGGCCATGCGAAACGGGGATCGGGGAGCGGCCGATCGTTGTGTCCCGCCGTCAGCCGGCCCGCCGCTCGCGTGCTTCCTGGGCAGCAAGCGATAGGGACGTCTCAGGCTGCGCCATCAGTCGTCTGAGGTCGATCGGCTCCCCCGTATCTTCGCAATACCCGTACGTGCCGTTGTCGAGCCTGGTCAGCGCCAACTCCGTCCGATGCAGGAGTGTCTGGATCCGCGCACGGTTCAGGGCGTCGAACTCCCGATCCGTGTCCGCGCTGGCGTGATCCGCCTGGTCCCCCTCCCGGGCGGTTTCATCCGGTTCGATATGAGGCACCGCCCCCAACTCCCGTTGCAGATCGGCAAGGGACTCCAATAATTTACGACGAAAATACTCAACCTGGAGCGGATTCATGAATTCTTCCGACGGGGAGGGCTCATAATCCGATCGCTCAGTTGTCATGGCATGTATCCTTGCGTGCTTCGGCTGACGGTGGGGTGGCAACACGGGTGCCTCGGCGTCCTTCAGGCAACAATACCGCGGCCCCTGTCAACCTGCCCTGTCAACCTGCCCTGACGAACGGTTGCCTACGCGTCGTTTGCCTGCCCACCTGTTCACGGGCGTGTTTGGCCCGGGAGCCGCTATCAAGGTCGCGATACAGGCCTGCCGCGTTCCACTCGACCGGCCCCTTCGCGCGGTAGCCACGGGCGACATTTGCCGTCTTGCGCTATCCGAGCGGCAAGGCCACGCTGCAAACCAAACACATGGAGTTCCGAGAATGAGCGACGCGCCCGAATACACGCCGCCGAAAGTCTGGACCTGGAACAAAGCCAGCGGCGGCAGGTTCGCCAATATCAACCGACCGATCGCGGGCCCCACCCAGGACAAGGAATTGCCGGTCGGGCGCCACCCAATGCAACTCTACTCGCTGGGCACGCCGAACGGCCAGAAAATCACCGTGATGCTGGAGGAGTTGTTGGCTCTCGGCCATAGCGGCGCGGAATACGACGCATGGCTGATCCGGATCGGCGAGGGCGAACAGTTTGGCAGTGGCTTCGTAGCGATAAACCCGAATTCCAAGATCCCGGCCCTGATGGACCGCAGCGGGCCAACGCCGATCCGGGTCTTCGAGTCCGGCGCGATCCTGGTCCATCTCGCTGAGAAGTTCGGGGCCTTTCTGCCAAGGGCTGTCGGAGCGCGCGCCGAATGCCTGTCATGGCTGTTCTGGCAGATGGGAAGCGCGCCTTATCTGGGCGGTGGGTTCGGCCACTTCTATGCCTACGCGCCGACCAAGATCGAATACGCTATCGACCGATTTGCGATGGAAACCAAGCGCCAGTTGGACGTGCTCGACCGCCGGCTCGCCGAAAGTGAATTCCTGGCCGGTGCCGACTACACCATCGCCGATATGGCGGTGTGGCCCTGGTATGGCGGACTGGCAAAGGGGCTGCTCTATGGGGCAGGCGAATTCCTGTCCGTGCATGAGTACAAGAACGTGCAGCGTTGGGCTGACACCATCGGCGCTCGGCCAGCCGTCAAGCGTGGGCGTATCGTCAACCGCCTCCAGGGTGACCCCGCAAGCCAGTTGCACGAGCGTCATGACGCCAGCGATTTTGAAACGAAGACGCAGGACAAGGTGGCGGCCGGAAGTTAGAGCGCGGTCACGCCGAGAGGAACGTAGCAGCGGGTCGATCATGCGATAGACCAAAGCGCCAGGGCGGTTTTCCGGCTTCAGCCGGAGGTGAAACCGCTCTGGCTGCGTGCTGGCGCCAACCGCGTCGTTCAGCAGGATGCCAGGGTTGATCCGGACACCCTGCCGCACGTGGCTGGCGCCAGCCGCTGGGCCCGAAGATCAGCACACTTGTAGCCACGAAAAGGAGGGTTGGCAGGGGATGATAACCCCGCCAACCCTCCGATCAGTGGCCACCCAGATCTGTCGGCCGTCCTTGCGCGACAGGCCGCTGCCGATCTCAGTCCAGTTTCACAAGCTTTTGCAGCACGGCCCGCGGTGGCGTCGGCGTCACGCCAGGGAACAGATTGCCCCAACCGGTCTTTGCAACTTCGCCGACATAGATATCGCCCCGCGAATCGACGGCGATTCCATGCGGTGACGTAAAGGGTCCGGGAAAATTCTCCGGCGTCCGGTCACCAATCCGACTCAGGACCTTGCCGTCCTTCTTGCTGACAATGGAAAGCCGTGGTCCCAGGTTCGACGCGTTCCGACTGAACCCGAATGTCGGTCCGCACTCCCCTACATAGCAGTAGGGACAATGCCCTCCCGGAATGAACAGCCCGCTCGGCCGATGCAGATCGTGCCACTCGGTTTCATACTTGCCTTGGCCGTCGAAAATCTGCACGCGATGGTTCTCGCGGTCAGCGACGTAGACCCAGCCGTCCTCGTCGCAGCAAATGTTATGCGGCAGGTTGAACTCGCCCTTGCCGACGCCCGACTTGCCCCATGACATGATCAAGCGTCCATCGGGCGAATACTTATGCACCCGAGCGTTGCCATAGCCATCGGAGACATAGATGTCGCCCTGCGGCGAGAGCGCCGTGTGTGTGCACTGACAGAACGGCTCCCCGCCCATATAGGGCTTTGGCGTGCCCGGCGTGCCCAAGGTCAACAGCACCTTGCCTTCAAGCGTGCAACGCCGGACCGAATGATCGCCGTCATCCGTACAGAAAATCGTATCGTCCGGCGCCATGCTGAGCCCATGCGCACGCTTGAACACCCCCTCCCCCCAGGAGCGTAGGAAGGTACCATCGCGATCGAACACGGTGACCGGATGCACGCTCCGGCTGAACACGTACACGTGATCGTTGCGATCGACCGCAACGGCGGCGACCTCATTGAAGTCCCAGCCGTCCGGCAATCGCGCCCAATCCGGTACCAATCGATATCGGAACTCACCGCTGCCGAGGATTGATTGAGAGTCCATGACCGGATCCTTTGCCGTTGTGACCGACGCTGCCCCTTGCTTGCGCCGGGACGTTTCCTACCCGAGTTACCGGGTAGGACGGGCTACCGCATCAAGCCCCTATCGTCCATCCGCGGGTTGATCATCCCGGCGATGCCCGCGAATTGCGGCAGCCATCCTTCCCTTCCGGCCAGCACTGATACCCTGACGGGGGACTGCATCGGGGCACCCCGTCCGCATCGGCAAGGGCCACAATGCACGGGCTACCCAGGTAAATCCGCGCACCATCGATTCGCATCATGGAACCGGCGGCCGCGAAGATCGAAACGTCCGGTACTGCGGCCGCCGACACCAAACGTGCCACCGGCTCTCGCGTCACACCGAACGCAACGCCGACGACATCCAGAACCGCCCGTTGTTGGAGGCGGAGTCAAGCGTTCCCAAGAACTGGAAAGCGTGAACGAACAAGATCAGGTGGCTGAACCCGATCGTCGTAAACGCCAAATTTCCCCTGGACAGGCATCCTGTCATATGACGACGTTCGACCAAAAGCGCAGGTTCCAACACACCGTTGCAGGGTTGTGACCGCCGATCATTCCGGTTAACGTCGGTACATTGCAAACGCACGGAGACCCGGCAATGTTCGACCCGCGGAGATTGATGATCCTCGCCGTTACGCTATGGACCATGGCAATTTCCCCCTGTTTCGCCGACGCGCAACTCGACCGTGGCGCCTATCTTGCCCGAGGCCTCGCCGCCTGCGGGAATTGCCACACGCCGAAGGACGCGGACGGCAAAGCGATCGCCGATCAGGAACTGGCCGGCGGGTTCGTGATAGATGAGCCGGCATTCCGGGCGGTGGCTTCGAACATCACGCCGGACCGGGAAACCGGCATCGGTGCCTGGACGGACGATCAGATCGTCGACTCGATCCGCAACGGCAAGCGGCCGAACGGGTCCCTGATCGGTCCCCCCATGCCGGTCGATTTCTACCGCCTGATGTCCGATACGGATGTCAGGGCCATCGTCGCCTATCTCCGCAGCATCCGTCCGGTGTCCAACAAGGTCGAGAAGTCGACCTACCGGGTCCCCCTGCCCCCATCCTATGGACCCACTGTGACCCACGTCGCCGACATCCCGCGCGCCAACACGGCGGCCTACGGCAAATACCTCGCCGATATTGCCCATTGCATGGAATGCCACACGCCGATGGAGCGCGGTGCCCTGATCACAGCCAAGCTCGGCGCTGGAGGCCGCAATTTGCCTGCCGTGCCGACCGGCGTGATCGTCAGCAGCAATCTCACACCGGCCAATCCGGACGGCATCTCGCGCTGGACCGATGCCCAGGTGAAAACCGCGATTACCGACGGTGTCCGCCCGGATGGCCGCCAACTGGTGCGCCTGATGGCGTTCGACTGGTACAAGCACACCGACCCGAGCGATCTGGATGCACTGGTGACCTATCTGAGGACGCTACAGCCCGCCATCCCGTGAGCCTCTGGCGTTTGCCCGTTCATCGCGGTCGGTTCGAAGGCCGCCCGGCGACGCAAGTTTGCAACGGTCGCCCGGTGAATTTTCTCTGATTCCCGGGTCGATTGCGCTTCGATCCATGGTTTGCCGATCGGCCTTTATCGTTCATCAATCAATTTGGTGTCTGGTGGTAGGGTTCATCGCTTCAGGCCAGGGTCCACCATGCACAATTTTGTCGCTCGATTGCCGATCAGCCGTCGCCTGCACCTCGTGACACTCATCACCGTCGCTTCGTTTGCCGGCCTCCTGGGTTATGCCTATGTGGCGATGTCCGCGCAGTTCCAACAGGACCGCATGGGCAAGCTGCGCGCGATCACGGAGGTCGCGACGTCGATCGCCGCGGCTGACGAAGCAGCGGAACGAGCGGGCAGCATGACCCGGGAAGCGGCGCAGCGCCACGCGGCGGAGGCCATTCGCGCCATCCGCTACCAGGGCTCCGAATATGTCTGGATCAACGACATGGCGCCCAAAATGGTGATGCATCCTTTCAAGCCGGAACTAGAGGGTAAGGATCTGTCCGGCTTCACCGATCCGTCCGGCCTGCATCTGTTCAAGGCATTTGTCGACACGGTCCGCGCCCAGGGCGCCGGTGTTGTTTCGTATTTGTGGCCCCGGCCCGGGTCGGACCAGCCGATTGAAAAAATGTCGTTCGTCCAAGGTTTCGCACCCTGGGGCTGGGTTATCGGTGCGGGTGTCTATGTCGATGACCTCATTGCTGAACGACGCCGTCTGGCCCTCACCTTGGCGGGAATCGGTCTGGCCGTCTCTGCGTCCGTCGGAGGCCTGATCTGGTTGCTGGGCCGCAGCGTTTCCCGCCCGGCTCGTATGCTGACACAAAGCACGCGACTCCTGGCCCAGGGCGACCATGCGGTCGAGATCCCCGGACGCGATCGGAAGGATGAATTCGGTGAAATGGCAGAAGCGCTCGTCGTGCTGAGAGACAGCGCGCGGGAGCGGGCCCGTCTGGAGGCGACTGTCTCCGAAGAGAGGGCCACCCGTGACCGTCGTCAGGCCGCGATGGAGCGGCATACGCGGGACTTCAGCGGCTCCATCGCCGGGGTGATGGAGCAACTTGCCAGTGCGGCCGAGGCGATACGCGGGGCCGCGGCCCGGGTCACGGAAGCCGTCGGCCAGACCCGAACCCGTGCGACCACCACCGCCGCCGGCGCCAGTGAAGCCTCCGGCAATCTCGGTTCGGTCGCCTCGGCGGCCGAGGAAATGTCGGCCAGCATCAACGAAATCAATGACCAGGTGGGTCGTGTCACCGCGGCGGCCAACGATGCGGCCGCCCGAACGGCGGAAACCGACACGAAAGTCGCCAGTCTGGTCGCGGCCGCGGAACGGATCGGCGACGTTGTGTCCCTGATTACCACGATCGCGTCGCAGACCAATCTGCTGGCGCTGAACGCGACCATCGAGGCCGCACGGGCGGGCGAAGCAGGCAAGGGATTTGCCGTGGTCGCCGGGGAAGTCAAGGTGCTGGCAGCCCAGACGGCCCGCGCGACGGATGAGATTCGCAGTCAGATCGGTTCGATCCGTGATGCGACGTCGAGTGCGGCATCGGCGGTGCACGGCGTCAGCCAGTCGGTGCAGGAAATGACGGCAATCGCCACCGCCATTGGCATCGCGGTGGAACAGCAAGCGGGAGCCACGCGGGAAATCGCCGGCAGCGTGCAGTTGGTCTCGGCCACGACCGGTCAGACCACCCTGGCCATGCAGGAAGTTTGCGAGGTCGTCATCGGCGCTGACACCGCCAGCATTGAGGTGTCAACCGCGGCCGAGGATGTCGGCAACACAGCGCGGCGCCTGAGCGAGGAGATGGATCGTTTCCTGCGGATCATGGAAAGCACGGACGAGACGACCATCGCCGCGAAGATCGCGTCCCGGGCAACGGCATGAAGGTCAAGCTCGACGTCGTCGGCCCCCCTTCGCTCGCCATCGCGATGATCGCCTTGTCGCGCGGCCCGCGCCAGCCTGACGGCCTCGCCGCATGACCATCTGCCGCATGACCATCTAAAGTCCCAGAAAATCCCGGATGCGACCATAGGCAACACGGGCCTGTACCGCCTGTTTCCACAACCCATGCAGCGGGATTTCCCGGATCCCGGTCACCGGCATGTCGATCCGGGCTGCCTGCCCACCCAACGTCCGCCGCGCGAGTTCCGGTCCCATGGCCGAACTCATGGCGACGCCGCGGCCGTTATAGCCGAGGCAGACCAGGACCGATTCGTCAGGTTCGTGCACATGCGGGTAGTGGTCCGTGGTGACCGCCACCTGGCCACTCCAGCCATGGGTCCAGCGTGTGCCGCGCAATCCCGGCCACAGGCGCACCGCATAGTCGATCAGGTAGCGCAGGTCCCCCGGGCCTCCGACATCACGCTGCACGCTGCGTCCGCCCATCAGTAACCGGCCCTGACGGTCGATCCGATAGTAGACCGTGACCTCCCCCATTTCATACAGCACGGAGCGGGTGGGGGTAATCGACCGCACCAGGGCCTCGGGCAGCGGTTCGCTCGCCACGATGGCCGAGTAGACTGGGACGATGCTACGCCGGAGTCCGGGCCAGAGATCGTCCGAATAGCCGTTCGTCGCCAGGATCAGCTTCTCGGCCAGAACCGTCCCGCCAGGCGTCCGCACCCGCCATCGTCCGCCATTTCGCTCGACCTGGGTCACCGGTGTGGCACCATGCACCGCGACACCGGCCTGCATCGCGGCGCGGGCCAGACCGCGCGCGTAACTCAGCGGGTTAAGCTGACCGCCACGCCGATCCAGCAACGCCACCCCGTAGCGGTCGGTCCCGGTGATGTCCCGGCACGCCGCCGCATCGAGCAGTTCGGCCGGCGCGCCCCGCGCGATCCACTGCTGCCCGGTTGCCCGGATGCCGGACGCGGTGCGGGCTTGAAACGAGGCACGCAGGGTACCGGACTGAATCGCCTCACAGGCGATCTGATGCCGCTGGATCAGGTCGAACACGAAATTCGGCGCATTGCCCGACAAGGCGACCATCCGCCGGCCGAGATCGGGACCGAACGTGGCTTCGACATCATCCGGGTCGTGCTTCAGGCCAGGGTTGACCTGCCCGCCATTGCGCCCGGAGGCGCCCCAACCGGGTTCGTGCGCTTCCAGCACAACGACATCGGTACCCTGTTCGGCCAAATGCAAGGCGGCGGACAAGCCGGTAAAGCCAGCCCCGACCACGACGACCGAGGCAAGTCTGTCTCCATCGAGTGGCGGCGTGTCAGGCGCGGGTTGCGCGGTTTCAGCGTAGAGGCTGGGCGGTAGGGCCAGACGCATGAGGGGTGGGCGCATGAGGGGTGGGCGCATGAGGGGCGCTTTCGTTCGGGGTGACGACGAATGCTATAACGGCAACACGGGACAGTGCGGATAGGGTATCGATCGACGTGGTTCCACCGGTCGGCGCACCCGAGCCCTGACCGGACACGCGAAAACGCCGGGGGTGAGCGTCTTGCGCATCGCCGGCCAGACAAGGACATCGCCATGACGGAACGACGGCTGGGGATCATCCTGCATGGCGCGACCGGTCGGATGGGTACCACGCAACACTTGCGCAACCTGCTGGCGATCCGCCACGAGGGCGGCTTGGTACTGCGCAACGGCGACCGCCTGATCCCGGATGTGCTGCTGGCCGGTCGGTCCCCCGACAAGTTGCGGGCATTGGCCGAAACGCAGGGCGTCGCCCGCTGGACCACCGATCTGGACCAGGCCCTGGGCGATCCGGCCAATGACATCTTCTTCGATTGCGCCGTTACCGGCTACCGCGCGCCTCTGGCCATGCGGGCCATCCAGGCCGGCAAGCATGTGTTCCTGGAAAAGCCTATCGCGCCGTCGCTGCAACAGGCCATGGAACTGGCTCGCGCCGCCCAAAATGCGGGAGTGAAGCATGGCGTCATCCAGGACAAGGTGAACCTGCCCGGCCTGATGAAATTGCGCATGCTGCGCGACAACGGCTTCTTCGGACGCATTCTGTCGGTGAAGATCGAGTTCGGCTGGTGGGTGTTCGACGGCGCCTTCCAACCATCCCAGCGGTCCAGTTGGAACTACCGCAAGGCCGAGGGCGGCGGCATGGTGTTGGATATGTACGCCCATTTCCGCTACATCCTGGACCGAGTCGTCGCGCCCGTGACCCGCGTGCTTTGTCGCACGGCGACCCACACCGGCCACCGCGTGGATGAACGCGGACAGGCCTATGACGTCGATACCGACGATGCGGCCTATGCCCTGATGGAGTTGGAGGGTGGGATCATCGCAACAGTCTCAAGCTCCTGGGCGACGCGCTTGCGGCGAGACGACATGCTGTCGATCCATATCGACGGCACACAGGGGTCTGCGGTCGCGGGGCTGCACGATTGCCGGACCCAGGCACTGGTGAACACGCCGAAACCACCGTGGAACGCCGATCAGCGCCAGCCGATGGATTTCTACAGCCAATGGCAGGACGTGCCCGACAACATCGCCTATCCGCCCAGCTTCCGCGCCTGCTGGGACGGGTTCTTGCGTCATGTCTCGGAAGAAGCGCCTTTCACCCCGACCCTGCTGGAGGGCGCAAAGGCCGTGCAACTGGCCGAACTTGCCTATCAAAGCAATGCCCAGTCACGTTGGATTGATGTCGAACCTTTGACGATCTAGGGCATTATCACGCTGAGCGGAACGTGACAGCGTGTGAATCATGCGACAAAACAAAGAACTAGAGAGATTCGCCGTTTTCGGTCAGGGTGAAACCGTTCTGGCGCATGCGACAACTGCACTTTGGATCCCTGTCTTTCAGGGTTACGAGCGCGCCCGGCGTGGAGTGGTCGGATGTGCCGCCATCACCCGTGCGACCCCAGCTTGCAAGAACGCCAAAGGGTCTCACCGACCAGTCTCCAAAACGGCCTACTCCGCCCGCTCAATGTCTTGCGAGCGGAGCCGCTCGGCATCCAACAGACGGATTTCACGATAGATCGCGGCGGTGATCTGTCGTGGATCGAGGGCCAGCCACGCCTCCTCGGAATAGGCATTCCGCACTCTGGCATAGGCATCGAGGAAGATCTGGTCGCTCATGAACTGGCCCACTGCAGGTTCGCCGCACCGGCCGTGCAACGGAGATATTGACGCTGGGGCAAATGCTAATACAACGTAAAAAAAACGTCAAAAATAACCCTACAGAAGGATAACCGGGTCGATGCAACTAACACACGAACATATTCTTACCCTCGCGGCGCAGATTGTCGCCGCCCATGTCGGCAACAACGACACCAGGTCGGCAGCGGTGCCTGACCTGATACGCAAGGTCTATGAGACATTGGCCGACGTGGAACCGATGGCCGCGGCGCGCTCGCCGAACGGGATGGAGAGCGCGCCGGCCCGATCCAGGTCAGCGGATCATGGAGAGACAGTCCATGCAGATCATCTGTCCTGCCTGGAATGCGGCCTGACCATGAAGATGCTCAAGCGGCATCTGGCCACGGTGCACGACCTGACCCCCGATGAGTATCGCGCCAAACACAACCTGGCCGCCGACTACCCGATGGTCGCGTCGAACTATGCCAATCTGCGCTCGCAACTTGCGAAGCAGAGCGGCCTCGGCAAGCGACCGGAATCGGAGAAGCGCCGCCGCGGCTGGCGCTGAACCGGCCGCCGGACCCCGGTGCTCGCCTTGTATCGCCAGCATGGCGGCCAGGCGCGGTGTCGATAGGGTCGATGGCGGCAGGCTAGTGATGGGGGCTGGTCGTTGGGGACCGGTCGCCGTTGACGGAGAGGCGAAACAGTCACGTGGTGGGGACCACGGACTGTGAGCCAATCCGAACACTTACCGCCGGTTCGCGAAGAACCACAGGAACAGCCAAGTGGGCTGTGACTCTGCGCGTGCCGGATGGGCGCGCGCAGGCGTTGCTTGTGCTCCGAGCCTCAGGCGCCAGACGTCTGAGGCTTCGGCTTCGGCTTCGGCTTCGGCTTCGGCTTCGGCTTCGGCCGATGCGACTAGACGTTGGCGTAGGCGGTCAACCCCGAGTCTTGGGTTTGCCGGGCAGAGCGCGGGCCGGGTTGGGATGGTTGGGTCTTGCCGCCCGCTTGGGCTTCGCGGCAGGCTTCGGCGGAGTCTTGCCGGCCCGCAGATCGGCGATGGTCGCGCGGGTGGTGATCTGCTCTGGGTTCATCCGCAATTCGATGATCGCGGGCCTGCCACTCTCGACGGCGCGGCGAAACGCTGGGGCGAAGGCGCCGGTGTCCGTCACGACCTCTCCGTGGCCACCGAACGCTTCGACGAATTTCGCGAAATCCGGGTTGGTCAGGGCAGTGCCGGAGACGCGCCAGGGATAGGCCCGTTCCTGGTGCATGCGGATGGTGCCAAACATCTGGTTGTTGAACACCAGCACGATCGGCGCGACGCCGTGGTGGAAGGCGGTAGCGATTTCCTGTCCGGTCATCATGAAGCCGCCGTCACCGACCAGGCTGACGACCATGCGATCCGGGAAAGCGATCTTGGCGCCGACGCCGGCCGGCACGCTGTAGCCCATCGCGCCGTTGGTCGGACCGATATAGCGCTGGTCGGCGCTGAAATTGATGAACCGCGTGGCCCAGCCAGCGAAATTCCCGGCATCGGTGGTGACGATGGCATCAGGCTCCAGCATCGCTTCCAGATCGCGCATCACGGTGCCCAGGTTCAAGGTGCCGTCATAATTCGGCACCGCGCGCTGGGCTTCCCGCAATGATCGCAACTCCTTGGTCCAGCGTGACCAGGCGGGCTTCACGGGATCCAGCGCCGCCGCCGCATCGGCGAAGACATTCAGGTCCGACACGATGCCGAGCGCGGGTCGGAACACCCGGCCGATCTCGGCGCCGTCGGGAAGAACCTGGATGATGGGGGTGCCGCCCACCATCTCCAGCAGGGTGTAGCCCTGAGTCACCGCATCGCCGAGGCGGCTGCCGATTGCCAGGATCAGGTCGGCTTCCTTGAACTTCGCGATCAATCCGGGATCGGAGCCGACACCCAGGTCCCCGACGAAATTCTCCTGCGATCCGTCGTAATGCGCCTGACGACGAAAGCCCACCGTCACCGGGATTTCATTGCTGACCAGGAACCGGCGAAGCGCGGCCCGCCCCTGGTCCGTCCAGCATGACCCGCCGACGACAGCGACAGGCTTCTTGGACCTGGCCAGCATGGCCCGCATCTGTTGCAAAGCGGCGGGATCCGGAAAGGCGACGCTGACGGGCGCGCGCACAATGTCGGGCACGTCGATCTGGTCTTTTTGCATCTCCTCCGACAGTGCGATCACCACAGGGCCGGGCCGGCCGGAGGTGGCGACATCGACGGCGTGGGCCACGACCTCGGGGATGCGTTTGGCGTGGTCGATCTGGGTTACCCATTTTGCCAGCGGGGCGAACATCTGGCGGTAGTCGACTTCCTGGAAGGCGTCGCGACCGGTGTCCTGGTGGGGAATCTGACCGACAAACAGCAGCATTGGCGTGCTGTCCTGCATCGCCACGTGCACGCCGATCGCACCGTGGCAGGCGCCAGGGCCACGGGTGACCATCGCGGCGGCGGGGCGGCCGGTGATCTTGCCATAGGCTTCGGCCATGTTGACCGCACCGGCTTCGAAGCGGCAGGTGACCAGTTTCAGCTTCTGACGCTGGTCGTACAGCCCATCGAGCGTGTCGAGGAAACTCTCGCCCGGCACCTCAAACACGTGATCGATCCCCTGCGCGACCAGTGCGTCGGCCAGCACCCGGCCGCCATGTCGTCCTTCTGGTCGTTTCGTGCCGCGGATCCCGCGCGCCTGCGTCAATGCCATGGACCTGTCCCCCGAACCCCGAATGGCGTGGAAGATACGCGGATCGGGACGGGTCCGTCACCTGTGCGCCGGCACGAACGCTGTCCAGGATTGGCGCGTGATCACGTTGGGCGGAGCGTAACAGCGTGCAAATCACGCGACAGAACGATGCGCCGGAGCGGTTCGCGGGTACTTATCATGGTGGAGCCGCTCCGACAGCGTCGGCCAATGCCGTTGCCTCAAACCCGCCACACGAAATGCTGATTTCCGCCCCGGCCGGCGCACACGTTATCGTGGATTGTCGACGGATGGGGGCGCCGATGTACGGGGGACCAGGATGGGACGGTGTGATCGAACTGCTTCGCCGGCAGTTCCACATGCTGAGCGACATCGCCTCTTCGATCCACTTGAGCACCGACGACACGCGACGGGCGCTGTCGCTGTCGGAAGCGGAGTGGTCGGCCTGGGCGGATTTCCTGCGCAACGGCCCCATGCCCGCCAAACCGCTTCTGCCGGACCTGCTGTATCGGGTTGGCATGACCAGCTACAATCTGGCTACTCTGGCGGAACCGAACCTGTATCGGCCGGCCCGGACATGGTAGCCATCGCACCTCATGAACCCAGGAGGCGCGCGTGCGTGCGATCTTCGTGCAGATCAAATGCGAGATGGGCCAGGCCTATGCCGTCGCTCGCCTTGCCGCGGACCGGATCGAGGAGATGTCCGAGCTGTTTTCCACCTCCGGCCAGTATGATCTGCTGGGGAAATTCTATCTCGATGCAGACCAGGATATCGGCTTATTCGTGACGGAGAAGATCCAGACGTTGCCCGGGGTGAAGGACACCTACACGCTGATCACGTTCAACGCATTCGGGGTTGGGACAGGCGGCTGATCCCTGCCGCCCGTGTCAGGCAGCATGTTTGGCAACCAAGCCGTCCAGCATGCGTGACCAACTTGCCGCACCGGTCTCATCCAGATTGAATGCCATTGAGGCGGCGTCGCCGTTCGTACCAACGATGGTGCCCGGAAGGCTCATCCCGATCCTGTCCGACGTCAGCGTGGCGGAATGCCCAACCGACAGGCCGGCAACTCCAACGATCCGAGCGCCGGACTCTGAAATGTCGGCGATCCGTCCGGCCACACCGCGTGAGCGGTCCGTGGCAAGCTGACACGGGATATCCACGGGGAAACGTCGAGCATTGCGCCGGTCGACCTCGATGCTCGATGTCCGCACCACGCGAACGAGGACAGTTTTCAAGTCCACGATGGCGGCCGCCAGCCCGGTGGCGTTATCGCCGACATCAATCGCGCGCTGGCCGGTCGCCTTGGCCTCGGCCGATACCGCTTCTATTTGGGTGTTTATCACATCAGCGACCTGCGCCGTCTCTCCGACACTGCGGGCTATTTCGGCCGTGGCCGCACCTTGCTCCTCAACCGCGGCAGCGATCGATCCGGAAATCGCGTTGACCTCGCTGACCGTCTGCTCGATCTGCGCCACGGCTTCGATCGCCGCGCTGGTGGCCGCCCTCACGTCACCGATATAGCTCAGGATCTCGGCCGTCGAACGCGCCGTTTGAACAGCCAGTTGCTTTACCTCAGCGGCGACGACCGCAAATCCCTTGCCGGCGTCCCCTGCCCGCGCGGCTTCAATCGTGGCATTCAGCGCCAGGAGATTGGTATGGTCAGCGATCCCGCTGATGATGTCCGCGACCGTGCCAATCCGGGTTACCGTTGCGTTCAAGGTATCGATCCGTTCGCGCGTCGCCTGCCCCGCGGCAACAGCGCGACCTACGACATCGGTGGAATGGGCCACCTGGGTGGTGATTTCCCGGATCGATACGCCGAGTTGTTCCGTGGCACTCGCCACCGTCTGCGTCGTAGCAAGCGCGCGGTTCGCGGCCTCTGCCGCGTCTCGTGAGGACGCGTTGGTACGCAGCGCCGATTCGCGCATATCGTTTGCGTTGCTGGCCATCGATTGGGTTCGCTCGCCAATCTCGTTCAGAGCTGACGTTGCCTCGGTTTCCACGGCGTTAGCCATATCACGCAGCGCGCCCGTCAGTTGGGCCTGGAATTCCTTTTGACGGTCGTCTTTCGCGGCCTGCGCTTCCCGCATCGCGATGCCGTCCACGATCGCCGTCTGCATGTGCGAGAGGGCCTGCAACAGCTTTGCGGTTTCATTTCTGCCACGGACGTTGATCACGTTGTCATACCGCCCCTCGGCGATCGCGCCCGCAATCGCGACCGCGCGCCGTACGGGTCGGATTATGCTGGCACCAAGCAACACCGTGATCAGCAAGGCAAGTGCGACAGACAGTCCCAGGGCAATCTGGATCGACTGCTCGGTATGCGCGATCATGGCATCGACATCGCTACGCTGCGTGAAAGCGTCGGCGGTCAGAAGCTCGACAACCGATTCAAACTCCGGGTCCATCTCGGCAACTGTGGATGCGTCCCAAGCCTTGCCCGCCGTGCCCTGGGCCATAATCGCCGTAAGCCGATCGCGCAGCGTGATCACGACCGCACGCGTTTCGGCGGCACCCGTTCGGTCGATCACGACGTCCAGATCTTCGATGACAATCTTAAGCGCATTGGAGGTTGCGCCGCCGCTGACTGGCCCATTCATGGACAATCGAATGAAGCCAACCTGTGCACTTCGTGCATGACTGATGCCAAGCAGAGATTGCTCGTAGACCCTGATGGCGACATCGCCGAGAATACGGGCCTGACGTCGCTCATAAAGGCCCAGGCCAACCGTCACGCACAACATTGCGAGACAACCCAAAAGTATTTTCAGGCGAATGGACACGTGTCGGATTCCCCTTGACGATCAGCGCACCTGGATCACGAGCTTCATCTTTGGATGAATCCCGCAACGAACCTGGTATTCGCCGAGTTTCTCCAGGGCAATATCCGCGTGGTCTCCGGGTTTTTGCATGCCCATGTTGCGGTTTTCGCCATTCGGCGCAGTGACCATGACATTATGAGGAATCGTGTCGTCATTCTCGATACGCAGCATGCTGCCGATTGCCTGCGTCAGTTCGTCGGGTGCGAATATCTTGCCCTTCTGGCGGACCACGTTCCCCGTCGCGTAGGCTGCTCCGGCAGTGCCCAGTCCGCACAGAGCAATGGCAACAGCCCAATTGCGTGGCGACATCAATTTGTCTCCATGGTGGGAAGTACGGGCACGGCGATCTTCGCGTCCGTGCTGGTCAGGGTCTTCAGGAAAGCAACCAGATCGCCAACATCGCGTTCCGTCAGGTTCAGTTTGAAAATCTCGGCCGACAGGCTGGGCCTTTGCACAAATCGGTCGTTGTAGTGCCGGATCACCTCGGTCATCGTCGCAACAGACCCGTTGTGCATATAGGGTGCTCGCCCGGCTATGTTGCGCAGGCCCGGCGTCTTGAAGGCGTGCTGAAGCGGTTCCACGCCAGCGACCAGCTTGCCACGCCCCAGATCCTGATCCGGCAGGCCAATGTCGTGGAAGCTGTCATCCGTGAGCCGCCAGCCGGAATGACAGGCCGAGCAGTTCGCCTTGGTGTTGAACATAACGAAGCCACGCTTGGCGGCGTCGTCGATCGCACCCTCGTCGCCATCAATCCAGCGGTCGAACGGTGCCTGGCCGCTGACGATCGTGCGCTCGAAGGTGGCAATGGCCTTGGCGATGGTCGTGGCGGAAATCGGCTCCCCGGGGAACACGATTTTGAACGCGTCCCGGTATCCGGGAATATCCCCAAGCGTTGTAAGCAAACGTGGCATGGACTGGTTCATTTCGCCCGGTTCCTCGATCGGGCCGGTTGCCTGTTGCTCCAGTGAGCCGGCTCGGCCGTCCCACATCAGGGCGTCGGCCCAGGCCAGATTGAGGATCGTGGGCGATCGACGGCCCAATTTGTTGGCGGACGACCCGACGCCGGTTGCCAGACCATCGCCCCAGGACAGACCGGGATTATGGCAAGACGCACAGGACATGGTCGATGTGCCGGACAGACGCGGATCGAAGAACAGTTTATGACCGAGATCGACCTTCGCCTCGCTGAACGGGTTTTCCTTGGGGAAGGGCACCGTCTCCGGCCGCAGGTATTGCTGCTTCATCTTCGCGAGTTCGGCCGATGTTGGCCCAGCGTTCGCGTTGCAGGCGGCTGCTATCACTCCAACGGCCGCTAGGCCGCCGAGCAGGATCGTCCGGAAACGTGACATCGAAGGCCTACCCCCCCCCACTCCGCCGGGGCATGCTTCAGCTTGCCTTGGAACATTCCAGACCTCGCGCACCCTGGACCAACAACGAATCGGTGCCGTCTCACGACGGGTGCCCACAGGTTGACGCAACGAGGTTAAGCGAGCCTTAACGGCGGGCGAAAATGCTTCGCCATGCTCGGTCGGTAGCGGGCCGAACAACTCATTCGGCGGGCACCGCCGTCGGCCCCACTAACGATGATCCGCACGTTACCGACCGGAGCATGGATGCCGGCATAAAGCCTCAGACCGGTATACGAAGCGCCGGTCGCACCCAAATCGCTGAGATCCCGGCCGGGACCCGAACTTTGACAGGGCTACCCCTTTGGCCCGCGGCGCCACGCCAGCAGTTTTCACGATGGCCCGAAGCCGCCTCATCCAAGCCCACCCGTCTATGCCCTGTCCGAGCCGTCTCGCAAGCAGCCATCTGCCCAATCAGTGCGCAATGATTAACGACAGGATTAACCGCACGGAACCGGAACAATACCCCCCGAGTCCCGCATTGTGGCGTAACGAAAACCCCCCTTATCCACGCCTCATCAGAACGGATTACCAAAAATTCACACTTAAAGTAGAATCTCAAGAAACCCGATAGATTGCGTTATATCAGAGACTCACAACCCAATCTGAAACTCGGATGTGAGCTTTGACGAAAATCGCCAACAGCCAGTTTCGCATTCTATTAACCATTCGGGATTTCTGTTAACCATCGCCCAAAATCCAGGCAATACATCGCACACCTGAGGGTAATCCGCGGGTTTTGACCCCAAGAACCCGCATCTTACCGCCAAAATCCACTTTTAACTTGCCACCGAGACCGTGCCCGACCTAGAACAAAAAGCAAACATTCAACCGGTTCCGTAGCCCCAGGATCCCTGCACCATCCCAATGACCTGCCGTTTCGAACATCAAAACCGCACACCCACTGTCGAAAACGGCGCGATGAAACCCGTATCAAGGCCGAGCCTGACGAGGAGAATGCCTCATTCGGCCATAATGGGAATTGCGGGCCCCACTCAAGCCGCGGGGCTTGTTACCTGAGATCGGTTATGGGCGCATCCCGAAGCTGGATGGCCCCGGCGTGCGAAGCGGGGCTGCCAGGTTGGCAAAATCGCACAGCAGCTTGCGGGTATCGCGCGGGTCGATCACCTCATCGATCCAGAACGATTCCGCGGTGCGGTAGGGAGAGCGTAGCCGGTTCAGCCGTTCCTCGATTTCCTCCAGCTTGGCCTGGGGGTCATCGGCGGCATCGATCTCGGCGCGATAGGCGGCCTCGATCCCGCCTTCCAACGGCAGGGACCCCCAGCTTGCCGAGGGCCAGGCATAGCGCAGGCACAGATGCCCGACCGGCTGGTGGCCAAGCCCGCCCACACCGTAGCAATTGCGCACGACGATGCTGCACCAGGGCACGGTGGTCTGGTTGATCGCGGCCAACGCCCGCACGCCCCAGCGGATAACGGCGGAACTCTCGGCTCGCAGCCCCACCTGGAAGCCAGGGCAGTCCACCAGATGCACGACCGGCAGATGGAAAGTCTGCGCCATGTCGACGAAACGGATGATCTTGTTGCAGGTATCCGCCGTCCATGCCCCGCCGTCGAACAGCGGATCGCCGGCCAGGATCGCCACCGGCCAACCATCCAGGCGAGCGAACCCGGTGATGATCGAACGGCCGAACATTTTTCCTTGTTCGAAGAAACTGCCCTTGTCGACCACCGACTCGATGATCCGACGCATGTGGTACGCTTGCTTCTTCACCCGCGGGATCGCGGTCATCAGCAACTCATCGCGCCGGCCCGGATCGTCCCACCCCCGCACGCGCGGTGGGACATCGTGGATCGAGCTTGGCAAGTACGACAGGAAACGCCGAGCCGCGTCGAAGGCCTGCTCTTCCGTATCGACGGCATGGTCGACCGCGCCACAGGTGAGCTGGATTTCCCAGCCACCAAGTTCCTGCTTGGTACGAGGTTCACCCAGGCGTTCGACGACCGGCGGGCCGGCCACGAACACGGCGGCGATTTCCTTCACCATGACGGAGTAATGTGCCGCGACAAGACGAGCCGCGCCCAGCCCGGCGACCGAGCCCAGGCCCAGCCCGACGACCGGCACTCGGGCCATGTTGTTGGCCACCAGGTCGAAGGCGGTGGTTTCGCCCAGGCCGCCGGGCAGGTTGGCGCGCCCCGTCGTCTCGATCGTA
>Ga0209514_10000418_pt1 | contig 89179 bp, 97 predicted proteins | sample Subgrocontami58m_FD_187452 | JGI IMG/M metagenome (GOLD analysis project Ga0209514, IMG submission 187452) | Subsurface groundwater microbial communities from S. Glens Falls, New York, USA - GMW37 contaminated, 5.8 m (SPAdes) (version 3) | ecosystem: Environmental > Aquatic > Deep subsurface >... | reverse complement strand
GCGGGGAGGAAAATTAAAATGAAAAATAAACAAATAACAATTGAAAAACCAAAAGAATTAAAAATCTTAAAAAGGGGAGACAGGATAAAATTAAATGGTGAGTTATACGAAGTCCAAAATTTCAGTTCAAATATTGTTCAGGAAAAAAACGCAAAAAAAGAAAGCAATGAAATAATCTTAACAAAAGAAGGAGAAAACTCTCAAGTATTGTTAAAACAAAAATATTCTGTGCAACAGAATAACAACTTGCAGGGCTTCAAATTATTAAGAGAAATGCACAAAAAAACAAAATTCCCGCAAGGATTTCAGGAAGAGAAAAAGATTTATTTTTCAAGCTATAAGGAGGCAGAATTCTGATGGCAGAAAAACCAGAACATATAAAATTAAAAGTCCTTGAAGCATTGCAGGACGACGCATACAAAGGCGTAGCTCGTATTGATACTGAAGTAATGCGCGCATTGAATTTGCAGAGAGGCGATATTATTTCCATCAAAGGAGAAAAAGAAACCGTCGCAATTGTTGACCGCTCATACCCGGCAGATATCGGCGAAGGAATAATTCGCATTGACGGATTAACAAGAAAAAACGCAAAAACCGGAATCGGCGAAAAAATAGCAGTTAAAAAAGCGAGCATAAAACCGGCGAAAAAAGTAACAATCGCCCCGGCACAGCAGGGAATAATGGTTCAAGGCGACCCTGAAGCTTTCAAAAATGGATTGCTGGGAAGAGCAGTTGTCAAAGGTGATTTAGTTTCTCTCGGCGGAGTTCAAAGACGCCGTGATTTAATGCATGGTATGGATGACATATTCGGCGATTTACAGGATTTATTTGGACACGGATTTGGATTTTCAGGTTTTCAGCACATAAAGTTTATGGTCGTTTCAGCGACGCCAAATCAACCGGTTGTTATAACTGAAGACACAGAAGTAGCAATAAGTCCGAAAGCAGTAAATATTTCTGAAGAAGCAATCCCTGAAGTTACTTATGAAGATATCGGCGGCTTGTCAGAAGAAGTAAAAAAAGTAAGAGAAATGGTTGAACTCCCATTAAAACATCCCGAAGTTTTTGACAGGCTCGGAATAGAACCGCCAAAAGGAGTTTTATTGCACGGCCCGCCGGGAACAGGAAAAACATTGCTTGCAAAAGCAGTTGCCAACGAATCAGAATCAAACTTCATCCTTATCAACGGCCCGGAAGTTATGAGCAAATTCTATGGAGAAAGTGAGAAAAAAATCCGCGACTTATTTGAAGAAGCAGAAAAAAACGCGCCGACAATTATATTTATAGACGAGATAGATGCAATAGCACCCAAAAGAGAAGAAGTTCAAGGCGAAGTTGAGCGTCGTGTAGTTTCCCAGTTATTAACAATGATGGACGGCTTAAAATCAAGAGGAAGAGTAGTCGTTATAGGGGCGACAAACAGAATAAACTCAATTGACCCTGCATTAAGGCGCCCCGGCAGATTTGACAGGGAATTAGAAATTTCCGTCCCGGACAAAAACGGCAGATTAAACATTTTAAAAATTCACACAAGAGCAATGCCCCTTAAAAAAGATGTTAAGTTAGACGCATTAGCAGCAAAAACCCACGGCTTCGTCGGCGCAGATTTATCGTCGCTGGCAAAAGAAGCGGCAATGAATGTTTTAAGAAAATTGCTTCCTGAAATGAATTTAGAAGAAGAAAAAGAAATCTCGCAGGAAATATTAGACAAAATAGTAATTGGAAAAGAAGATTTTGAAGAAGCATTGAAAGTTGTCCGCCCAAGCGCAATGCGTGAAGTTTTAGTAGAAACGCCAAATATTGGCTGGGAAGATATCGGCGGTCTGGAAGAAATAAAACAAGGATTAAAAGAAGCTGTTGAATGGCCTTTGAAATACAAACAAAATTTTGAAAGAATGGGAATTAAGCCGCCAAAAGGAATCCTTCTTTACGGCCCGCCGGGAACAGGGAAAACATTGCTTGCAAAAGCAGTAGCAAAAGAATCAGAAGCCAACTTCATTCAAGTCAAAGGCCCGTCGTTGTTGTCAATGTGGGTAGGAAAGTCATTGCCTTACGAAGAAGAATTAATTGTAAAAGAAAATGGAATAGTAAAAAGAATGAAGATAGGAGAAATAGTAGAAAATAAACTTGATGTTCAGGTTCTGGCATTTGACAGGGATAAAAGGATAAGATTCACAAAAATAGATGATTATATAAAACATGAACAAATGGATAATTTAGTTGAGGTAACAACCAGAACAGGAAGAAAAATCGCAGTTACCAAAGATCATTCGCTATTTTCATTTATAAACGGGAAATTCACTGATATTCCCACAAGCCATTTAATACCTAATGAAAGTTATATAGCAATTCCAAAAAATCTAAACTTGCCGAGAGAAATTATAAAAGAAATTAATTTATATGAAAATTTCAAAAAAGAAGAGGAAATTTTTGTAACAAACATTAATAAATATCTTCAAATAGCTAAAAAAATAATAGGATTAGAAAAATTAGCAAAATTAATGGGAGTCTCTAAAAAATACTTATCAGATATAAAAAACAAAAACTTGCCGATAAGCATAAAAAACTTTGATAAAGTTATAAAAGAATGTAAATTAGCAATTGACTATAAAGAAATTGGAATCAAATTAAAGGGAAGTATCTATAGTTATCCTGCAATTTTCAGCTTAGATAAAGATTTCTGGAGACTTCTCGGAATATGGATAGCAGAAGGGGACTTTAACAGTGGAACAGTAAGAATACACAATCAAAATTCTGAAATTAGAGAAGACATAAAAAAAATCTGCAAAAAATACAATCTGGAAATCAGCGAGATGAAAACATGCATTACAATAAATTCTGCATTACTGCAAAAGATAATGGAAAATGTATTTGGTATTCATGATGGGTCCAAAAATAAAAGGCTTCCTTCATTATCGTTCACTATAGACAAAGAAAGCAAGGCAAATTTATTAAAGGGATATTTCAGCGGAGACGGCTCAATATATTCTGCAGAAAGGGGAAAATTTAAAATAGAAGCCTCAACAATAAGCAAAGAGTTAGCAAATGATCTTCTTTATCTTTTACTTGATTTCGGGATAGTAGCCACATGTTATACAAAAAAATCAAAAGTCTCAAATAACGAAGTTTACAGAATAAGCATTTTAGGAGTGAAAAATTTTGAGAGGTTTATAGACATAGGATTCATAGATACAAGAAACAAAAGAATTATTCAGTATATAAATTCAAGAAAATGGGCAAGAGCAGATTTAATACCTCTATCTGGAGAGTTGTATGAACTCGCATCCCAGCAAAACAAAGTTTACAGCACAAATCAATCCATAGGAAAAGAAATGTTAAAGAACATGTTGATTATTATAGATAAAGACAAAACAAGATATAAAGAATATTGGGATTTGGTTGAAGGAGATATTTATTTGGATTTGATAAAAGAGATAAAGGAGATACCATCAGATAATTATGTTTATGATATTTATATAAAAGACGGACAAAACTTTATAGGGGGTTTCGGAGGAATAATAGCTCATAATAGTGAAGAAGGCGTCAGAAAAATATTTGAAAGAGCAAGACAGGTTTCTCCATGCATCATATTCTTTGACGAAATAGATTCATTAGCCGGAAAGAGAGGCATGGATTACGGAACAAAAGTCACAGAGCGAGTATTAAATCAATTGCTTTCAGAAATGGACGGCATAGAAGATTTAAAAAACGTCGTCGTCATCGGCGCAACAAACCGCCCAGACATGCTTGACTCCGCGCTCCTCCGCCCAGGCAGATTTGACAGAATACTTTTAGTTGACGTCCCTGACGAAAAAAGCAGAGAGAAAATTTTAGAAATTCATACAAAAAAAATGCCTTTGGAAGAATCCGTTAAAATAAAAGACCTTGTTAAAAAAACCGAAGGCTTCGTCGGCGCAGATCTTGAAAGTCTCGCAAGAGAAGCAGCAATGATTGCGCTAAGAAAAAACATGGAAGCAAAATCAATCTCTAAAGAAGATTTTGAAGAAGCTCTTGCAAAAGTAAAACCCTCTGTTTCAGAAAGCACTGCAAAAATCTACAAAAAATACGAAGAGCATTACATGAAGCAAGTAAAAGCAGGTTTGTCAACAAGTCCTATTTATGCAAGTTGAAAATGTAAAAGATATTTTTTAGTATATAAATTTATTTAAAAGATACTTTAAAGTTACCTAGGTGAAAGAACAAAATTCCAAATGAAAAATTGATTATTGGTCTTTATTTTTCTCAGTTTTATCATTATAGCACTCCAATTTAGTTCTTCGGTTTTTTATTGGAGTGCTATTAGGGAACCAACGCCGAAGAATTTAGTTGGTTCACTATAATATTAGCCAACCTAGTGTTCTTTATCCCAGAACAAAGAGCGATAATAGCAGGATTTTTATTAATCTCTATCATAGTTGCAGTCATCTCATTTTATATATAGCACTCCAATTTAGTCTTTTGGCTTTTTATTGGAGTGCTATTAGGGAACCAACACCGAAGAACTTAGTTGGTTCACTATAAATAAAACAAATTACAATGAATTAATAATTAATAAATTAACAAATAAAATAAAAGATATTTCAGATGAATTCAAGGAAAAGATTAATTATTTAAATGAGGTTTACAACCTAAAATTAAGAATAGCTATTTTAGAAAATAAAACGAATAAAAAAGCAAATGTTAATCTTGATTTATTAGATATAATAAAAATAATAATTGCAATTATTCTAATTTATGTAATAATCCAAGTCTCAAAATCTCTTTTCAATTAAAAAATAAAGATAAAAAAAATTCTAATCCCTCGTAGTAACAATCTTCTCCCCGCCCTTCAAAAGCAAAACACTATGCTCCGCCTGCGCAACCTTTCCACCAGCAATTTCAACAAGCTGCGGATATTGATACAAAATCCCTGCGTTTTCCATCTGCCTCAAAGCCAGCAAACCGCGAGTCCCAAATTTTCTATGTATCCACCTTGAGCAAAACGGCAGCGTCTTATATTCCTCGGCAATAAAATTCAAAACTTCTCTCGCAAAATTATCCCTTACATTTCCGTCGCCTTCAATTCTATAAATTCCCGACGGCTTCCCATCTTTAACCCTTCCGTTTCCATTTGTCGCAAATGGTTCAGTAGCATACAATCCTTCTTCAAGCTCGTCGTCATTCCCCAAATCATAATTCGGCACAGTAACTCCCGCATGAATAACATACCTTTCAATGCTGTGCCCCGACAAATTCCTTATTGAAATAAATCCTTTTTTCCCAATAGCATCTTGAATCTTCTTTCCAATTTCTCCAAGTCTTGCACCTATTTTAAAATTCTCAACAGAAACTTCAACGCCCGCTTCAGCCGCCTCAATCAATCTTTTATTTTCTTTGTCGTCATCCATGTCCAATGTAAAAGCAGTATCAGCAACATACCCATCTACATGTATCCCAATATCAACTTTCAAAAGTCCATGCGCAGTCTCGTCGCTGTTAAAGGCAGGAGTAGAGTGCGCCGCAATTTCATTTATAGACAAATTCACAGGAAAACCCGGCTTAGCCCCCAGCTCAAAAATCTTATCATCAATCTTGTAAGCAATGTCAATTAGTTTCATCCCGGGTTTTATAATCTCGCGGGCAAACTTCCTGATTTCCTGCGCAATTTTCCCCGCCTTCTTTATCTTTTCAATTTCTTCTGTTTTCATTTTAAATCCTAATAAACGGGGTTTAAATAATTTTACTTGTTGTTATGGATAGGATATTATCCACATATCGTGATACGATATTTTTCTGATTGATCTCTCTAAAATCATCATCATTCTATATTAATTCATCCTTAATTATAGTCACCTATGAGAATTCTGCCAATCTTCTTTAATAAAATCTTAAAGTTTATAAGTTTTATTGTGATGTGAAACATTACGGCATTCACCTATTTGTGGTCAAAGCCACACTATGATGGGTCGTTGTTATGTTTTATTTTTGTAGGGTGCCCTAATCAAGGACACAGCATTATTGCTATTGACTATAACAGGGTCACCCTTTCCTATCGTCATAGGATCATGATTTATGCATCACAACTTTCCTCCTTTCATTTATTAATATTTTAAGTTGTTGCATTTTATTTATTTTTGCTTTACTTCTGCCGAAGGCAGACTATTGTTTAAGAATTCTCATATCATCAAGGACACTGAAAATTGAACATTTGTGCCTTGACTACCTCAAGAATGCTTGCAGTTGCATTCCAGAGAATTTGATTAAAGAAATTCTCTGGACCAGTGAATCCTTTGGATTCACCAAGTCTTGATGGCTCAGAAAACAGCAGTTTTCTGCGTCAAGGGAAAAACATACATTTTTGTTCATTTATTTATGTTTTTCACTATATTAACAATTAGTAAGGTAATATCTTGGGAAAAAATAAAGCAGGAGAAGATTTGGGAAAAGAGGTTATTATAAAGCAAACAAAGATTATTTAGAAGAGATAACCCAAAATTTAGCACATCGTTTTGATAATATTAACGTATCTAAAAGCAACGATACTCGCAGAACATTAATCAAACCCAAAGATTTTTTTGAAAACTCTTATCAACCAATTATTAATTTTTGCGTCCTCTCCTGCAATCACAGCTCCCCCAGAACTTGAACTACTGCTTTCTCCGCCAGAGCTTGAACTACTGCTTTCTCCGCCAGAACTTGTGCTCCCTGATGTTGTGCCCCCAGAATCTCCTCCAGAGCTTGAACTTGTTGTTCCTGTTGATTCTCCTCCAGAAGTTGTTCCAGTACTTCCATCAGTAGATGACCAAGTCCCATCAGCATTTTGAGTATAAGTGGTTCCACCTACATAAGCCCCAGATGAATCATAACCTCCATAATCTGGTCCTACATAAACCCCAGATGAATCATAACTTCCCCATCCGCCAGTATATTCCCCAGCATAATAAGTCCCAGAATAACTATCATAGCCCCAACTTTCTCCAGAATCGTAACTCCCACCACCATAATAACCAGAATAATCAGAATAAGAGCCAGTAGTGGTTGTTCCATCAGGTGCAGTATAAGTAAATGTTGTTCCATCAGAGCTTGAAGTATAATATCCGCCAGGGCTATAACTCCCATCCGGAGCATAAGCCCCATAAGTAGTCCCATAGCTCCCACCACTAGGAGACCCTCCAACATAATACCCCCCATTAGGATTACTAGAATCAGAAACCCAACTGCCTTGAGAACCAGAGCTCCCATAATATCCTCCGGAATAACCGCAAGCCCCATTAGCACATCCATAACCTCCAGAATACCCGCTATAACTTGGTTGTTGCACTCCTCCTACAGTTGGTGGAGACACCTGCGTACCATCTACAGACCATCCTTCTTCAGTCACAATATATGTCCTTCCATCATCCCCAACAACAGTTGTCCCAACAACAGCTCCGCTTGAATAACTTCCAAACCCACTGCTATAATAACTGCCAGGACCACTATAATAAGTGCCATACCCTCTGCCATAATCACCTGTATAAGCATCAGAAGCATAAAACCCTTCTGTTGATGGACGCTGAAGACCTGGATAAGTCCCTACAGTTACCCCATCCTCGCTCTCCCAGTCCCCACTTTCTTTTTTGGTATAAGTCTTCCCGTCAGAACCATATCTCACTACCCCAACAGGGTCTGGAACAGCACTAACATAATTATGAGCCGCTCCAAATGCACGATCATAACCATAGTAGCCATAAGCGCTCTCAACTTTATATCCCTCTTTTTCTTCAGATGTTAAACTCGCAGGATTAACATTTGGAGGAAAATAATAAACCTTGCCGTTTTCAGCATAATTATAATTTCTCGCTTCATTTCCAGAATGATAGTAAGTATCATAAGCACCATAAAATCCTCTACGGGCGTGCGTTTCACTGGTCGGATATCCTCGCGGAGGCCCAACAGGATAAGCATTCCCATCTGCATCAGTTGTCATCCATCCTTTTTCCCCATCTACATAATATTCTCTTTCATCAACAATAACGCGCGTCCCAACCTTCGCAAATTCCTCTTCTCTGTAATAATTTTGATACCCATAATAATTTCTCTCTCCACTTGTTCCAGCAACATAATATCTTCCATTCTCATCCATTGTCCATGTTCTTGTTGTCCCATCCGGTAATGGCTGCTCATATGTCGTGGGATTTGCAGGATCATATCCGAAAATTCCGCTCCTCGGAACAAAAACATAATTCCCATTTCGTCCACGAGAAGGATCAAAAACATAATGTAAATCTGTTCTAAAAGTACTACGCCTTACTTCATTTCCATCAGAATCATAAACTCTTCCATAAATCCTGCCACCAGAATCAACATCCGCCCCATCAACACTAACAATTCGCCCTTCAGAATCAATAGTCTCTCCGTTTATAGGATTATAAACAAAACCGCTATTTTCAGAAACCCACAAACCCCTAGGTGTTTCAACCCAAGACTCTCCAAGAAATTCAGCTTGCTCAACTACTTCACCATCAACATTAATAATCTCGCCTTCATCTGTTGTACCATATAAATTATTTGGGGCTTCAGTAATTGTTCCTGTCTCCATTTCTCCGTCATCATTAGTCCTTGTATATTCCCAAACACCCTCATTATTATAAGTCCAAACATCTCCATTTTGCAAAACAACTTCTCCCTCTTCACTCTCAACACCAATCGGCACAGTAGGAACAGGCGGCGCAATCTCTGTTGTTCCAGCAAGGGTAAATATGTTTGTATCAGAATCAAAAGCCACTTCAGTGGAGCCAACATTATAATTGTAAGTATCTGTTTCAGGATCATAAACCGCGGGCTCATGATGCCCAATTTCAGGAGTATAAATAAGACCGGAAGCAATGTCCATATAAACAGCTTCGCCTTCTTTATTAGTAAAGGCAGGATTCTCAACCCAGCGAGTCGCTTTTCCATCATAAATAACATCATATCCAGCAGGACTATATCTAAATTCAGTTCCCCCAACAGTAGTCATGGTAGGAGCAATATCTGCATAAAATGTCTTTTCTTCTGTTCCATCAGGATTATTAAAAATAACACCGCAACCGACAAATTCAACATTAAAAGTCCCATCTTCAGTTTCATAAGTATACTCAAAATTCTCATTACCTCGCTGATACCTCTCGGGATTATAATCAGCAGGATGATTACTAACATAAGTATTTCCAAATGGGGATTCCCATGAATAACCATTAGTCCCAAACACATAAGATTTTGCCTCGTCAGAATAAACAGGATAATTAACACTATTCATATAACCCCCGCCATAAGCTGGCTCTTCAACTCCATCACCATCCACATCACTAAAAATAACATATCCTGGCGGAGAATATCTAACACCGGTAGCATAAGCAAGTTCCTGCGCTTTCATTTCTTCAACTTCAGAAACTGCAGACTCTTCGCTCTCGCCTTGATATTTTAACTTTTCTACTTCCGCATCAGCTATTCCAGCAACATCGTCAATAACAACAACAATCCCTGTCGCTTCAGTATAATCTTTATCAACATCAACCTGATATTTAGGATAACTTTCAACAATGCTCTCCCTCACTCCTTCAGTTTCATAGTCCTCAACAATCTGCCTGTTTTTGTCTTCAATTTCAAAAGTTATTTCTTCAAAAGTTCTATCAACGCTTTCATAAACATCGTCCAAAGCAGATTCTCCATCTTTAACATAGTCCCCAATACTGTTAACTAAATAATCAGCAGTCTCGTAATGGAAATATGCGTCCTGATAATTACCCTTCGCCAAACCGTCTCGCGCCTCTTGAAATTCAATTTGTGCTTCTAAATATAAATTATCCATATCTCCAAAAGATATATCATCAGATTCGGTTATTTCCTGCTTCAAAATATCAAGTCGCAAAGATGAATCAGCAATCTCATCAGCACTTACCGCATCCAGATAAAATCTTCTCTCAACACCCGCTTCATCATCAACAGCTCTGCTATAATATTCAATTTCTAATTCAGTAAATTCTCCGTCAGAGTTTTCTACAGTTTTATCCATAATCTCTTCTTGAGTATCTTCTAAAGCAAAAACAAGCTCACTTATACTTCTTTCAACTTCAGCAATTGCTTCATCCGTGATCTCTTCAGAAATTTCCCCCCTCGCAACTTTTTTCAACAAAACTTCTTTAATTTCATTAAATTTATTAACATTCTGCATCTCGCTCCAGTGCATCTCTGTATATTTATTATAAGGTGAGTTTCTATCTCCCGGCACAAAGCCATAATCATAATCAACAGAGCCAGCATATTCTTCTAAATAATTCCCGGAGTCAGCGAGAACTTGGCGAATGCTTTCAGCAGATTTTAACATCGCCTTTTTATCGCCTTCTGCAACAGCTCTCTCAAAATCAGCAATATGCTCTGCACCTACAACAACAGTCAACCTAATCTTATCTTCTTCATTGGCAAACGCTATTTTTAGTTTATTAAAAAATCCTCCGACAAATCCCTTAGACTCATAATTATCCTTGTAATTAAAGTCCCTGCTTCTGCAAGTTTGAGAAACATGATCATACCACTCTTCATCACCGCAATTTCCAAAATTATTTTTCTCACCTAAAACACAGCCCACGCCCTGCACACAATTATATCCTTCAAAACACATAGCAACAGCACAATTAAAAAGACTGCCGCCATCTTCTTCAGATATTTCTGGCTCGGTTATATCTGCAGTAGTTTCATCCGTTTCTTCCTGTGCATAACCTCCGACGACAAACAAACTGCTAATTAACAATAAACAAAACACCTCTGCGGTTATTTTCAACGCTAAATCCCCTGTCCCTCTTTTCATCGTAAAATATAAATATCATTTCTCATAGCCAATAGTGTTTAAATACTTTTCTCCTGACTCCTCCGAATCCGCCTCTCCTTCGGCACAAAATTAATAATCTTCTTCCCATCGCTAATCCCGCACCCCAAAAAATCATCTCCCCGCCGAACAACGTAAAGCCCCTTTTCCATTTCAACATCTAAATTCCAACCGTTCATCCATTTTTCCAATTGCTCGTCGTCAATTTCAATAATATTTTTTTTAATCTGTTCCTTCAAAATCCCTGCTCCATCAAAACCCAATCTTAATCTCTCAAGAGAAGTTTGAATAAACATTGGTGCAAAATTTGCAGCCTCTGAAATGGCAAGATTTTGCCGTTTCAAACACTTCAACTCGTAGAGTTGGGGTATCAAAGAACTTGTTCTTTGAGTTCTCGCAGAGAACTTTGAGCGATTTTGCAAAGTTCTCTCAAATTCCCTCTTAATAATATAAACCCCGACAACTTCAATGTTTGCAATCTCGCTAAGTTCAACTATCTCTTCGCGGCTCATGCTTCCTGAAAAAGCCCTTATCTTCTCCTTCCCAGTTTCAACCAAAAGCCACGGCATTTTTTCAATTCCATAAGTCTCGCTCAACTCCGCAATTATTCTTTTCTTATCTTTAGACGACAAAAATTTGAAATTCATTTCATCCTCCAAAACTTCTCTAAAATATCCTTATGGGTAAAAGCAAAATCAAATTTATTGATTTCTTCTCTACCAATCCATTTCAAACCATTAACTTCCCAGTTATTTCTCTTAACCCCTGAAACATCAAGCAAAAAAACAAAAACAATTGCGTGCAAGTTCAATCTTTTAACAAATTCCTCGTGAACAAAAAGTAATTTAGCTCTTTTAACATCAAAACCGATTTCTTCTTTAATTTCCCGCTTGACAGCTTCTTGCGCAGTTTCCCCCTTTTCAACATGCCCACCGGGAAGACACCATTTGTTTCCATCAACAATCCATCTGCTTCTTTTAGTAATTAGAATCCTTCCATTTTTTCTAATTACTCCAGCTACAGCGACCTGTATTCCGCTAAATCTCATTAATTGCTTAATCATTTTACTCCTTTGCCATCAAAAGCTTTATATATCTCCATATGCTCCATATTATGTAAGTGGACTGAACCCCAGAAAAGCTTTGCTTATGTAAAGTATCCAACGCTTATGCGTGTAATTTGGTTGGGAAAATTCACTACCCACTTACTTTACGCTCAATTATTTCAACGCCCTCCATTTTTCACTTATCATTTGATAATTTAATTCAACTAAATTTAATAAAATTCCTCTTTGTCTCCTTCTCAAAGATTTTAGTGCTTTCCTTCTATAAATATTTGCTATATGATCCGCATAAGAACGAATTTTAGAATCTCCTGAAATCTTTCTTAACTGACTTAATGAAATTATAAATTTACAAAAATAATTTTGATTATCTTTAAAAAGCAAATCTAAATATCTCTTAACCTCTGAATAAGATTCATCATTACATATAACCAGATTATCAAAATGATCAAGCTTATCCCAAATTAAATAATAGATACAAATAGCATATAGCTTTGAATAACTGTTATTTAAGTCTAAATTTTTATTTAGCAATTTTTTTAATTTTTTTGATATAATTAAACCTCTATGTTCTTGGGAGGGAATTATCTTAAAAGCAATTCCGCTATGGGACTTTTGATAAAACCTCCCACTAATATCAATATGCATCGTCCTGCCATCAAAATGGTTCTTTTTCATTTTATCTCTCCATTTATTTTTAAGATTTTATTAATAAAAGAATTTTTATGTTTTCTATACAAAACCCCGTCTCCGTTTGCTAATTTTGACGCTGTTTTTTTTATTTTAGAGTATTCACTTCTTGCTTTTCTATTTTTTATTAAATAATCTCTGAATAAAATCGTATTCTTCCACATTACACAATTAAACGAAACTAATTGTATATGAATCCTTTTGACAAATTTATAATTAGAATCTTTCTCAAAAAACCATCTATTTTTCTCTTTGTGAATTAATATAGCTCCTTTTTTTTGAATTTCTCTAGAAACATTCCTCATATTATCTTTTTTAACTCCTATCATTATATCAATAACTCCCTTCCCTCCTAATCCTTTAACTGCTGTACTTCCAATATAGTCCTCCAACTTAGTCTTTCGGTTGTTTTTTGTTGGAGGACTATTAGCGGAGCAACTAAAAGCCACCGAAGAATTTAGTTGGTCTGCTATATGTTCTATTTTTATGTTTTTTATATTATCTAAAATGTCTTTTTCTTTTTTAAATATCTTCAGATAATCCTTATGATATTTTTTATACCTATACTTTTCAATTTGAGTTAAGGTCATTTTATCCCCCAACTTCCTCCGTCAATTTAAACTTGCTGACAAAAAACCCCTCTGAATCATTATCCTGCGGATAAATCCTGCAGCACTTTTCAACATCTTTCTCAAATGTTTCTCCGCTCCATTCACCAATTCCCCGGCGGCATTTTAATGGCAGCTTCAACGGCTCAACCTCAACAGGAAAATTCTTCAGAGCAAAATTAACAATTCCCTCATTCTCTTCAGGCGCATGCGTACATGTAGAATAAATAATCTCCCCGCCGACTTTCAGGCACTTCAACGCAAAAGCAAAAAGTTTTTTCTGCTCCCGTGACAATTTCTTGACAACTTTCAAATTCCACATCTTAAAAGTTTTCGGCGAACTTCTCAAAGTCCCCTCGCCAGAACAAGGAGCATCCAATAATATTTTGTCAAATTTAAATCCCTTATTAGCCAACCGATTGCATAACCCGACCCCATCATTCCTCGTCGCTATAACATTCATAACCCCGCACCTTTCCAAATTAGAGCTTAATATTTTAATCCTGTCAATCTTTATGTCGTTGGCAATTATCGTCCCTTCATTATTCATCATCGCAGCCATCTGTGTCGTCTTGCTTCCAGGCGACGCGCATAAATCCAAAACAAAATCCCCGGGCTTAGGTTTCAAAACAAGCACCGGCAGCATTGAAGAAATTTCCTGCACATAAAAATACCCCAGCAAATGCTCAACAGAGTTCCCAAGCTCCCCCGGCTCAAGCTCTGACTCAACAGCCATTATCTCATCATACTCGTCAAACGGCTGAACAACTTTCCATTTCTTGTTCAATCTTTTAAGCAATTCATCAGGATTTATTTTCAAAGTGTTGCATCTTATAAAACGCCGCGGCTTTTCATGAATTATTTTGACAAAATCCGCAAAATCCTTTTCATCAGGCAAAAGTCTCCGCATCCTCGCCTCAAATACGGGCTTCATCTCATATTTATAATCCATTAAAATTTAAAGAAACTTGGAGTTTTAAGACTATGGATTAATAAAAAAATCAGTAACTTCTATTAACCGCAAACTCACTAAAAGTTTTATAAAGCATGTTTTTCTAATTTATTTTAAGATCGTGTAGCTCAGCCTGGTAGAGCACTGCTCTGATAAGGCAGGGGTCCCCGGTTCAAATCCGGGCACGATCATGTTTTAGAGAAGTTTGAATGAATACTAATGCAAAATTTGCAACCTCTAAAACTGCAAGATTTTGCCGTTTCAAACTTCTCGCAGAGAACTTTGAGCAATTTTGCAAAGTTCTCTTTACATTTAAATTGCAAAATTCCACTAATATCATTTAAAATAATTCCTCCTCATAAAAATAAAAAAGTAAAAAGAAATTTAATAAAAATAAAAAAATTAAAGTTTATTGTGCGACTCCTCGGACATTTCCTGTTGAGGTTTGTACTAAGGTGCTACCAGGGGTCGTATATCTTATTTCGATATTTCCAGCCATTGATGTTCCATCAAGAATATCTCCTGCTCCTGTGTCAGGGCAAGTAAATGTTAATGTTTGCGGACCACCTGAAGTCCATGAGGTTATTCCCGTAACCGCTGCAGTACATGTTCCTGTAGCTCCACTTGTAAGTGTTATAGTTGCGCTACCTAACGTTGCTAAATCTAATGTACTTCCCGAGTTTTGCGTAATCCTAAGATTTATGCAGTCATTATCTGCCGCAACACAACCAGAAGCAGCGTCAGCTAAGATGTTAAATTCTCCAATGTTCATCGGAGCATTCAACACCGCCGCAGAACCCGCGAGTCTGCTTGGATTAAACACACCAAAGTAAGCAAGAACCCCGATAGCAATAATCGCAGCCAAAATAGCCCAACCATACGTCATCAAGAATTCCATCGCAGCTTGTCCACTTTTATGTTGTCTTTTCATTTTTACCTCCTTTTTAACCATTATATATATTTTAAAGACGAAAGCACTTTATAAATATTGTGTTCTGACGAGGAAAAATATTTAATTTGTTAAGGGAATATACTGTTTAAAAAATTTTAATATTTTGTTATAAGTGAAAGCAGAGACAATTTTAAAAATAGATGAAACTTTTCTTTTTCATGAAAGACTTTTCAATTTTAATTATAAAACCTGAAGTCATAAAAATAACAGAAGAAATAATAAAATCAATAAATAGGAGGGGATATAAAATTATTTTTAGAATTGAGAAGAATAACTGGAGAAATACTGCAAAAAAGATTTATAATGAATTTTCTCCTAAACAAATTAAAACTTATATAAATGGTTATGACAAACACAAATTTGGAGACAAATTTTTGATTTTAGCCCTAAAACACCAAAAAGGAAGTACATTGAAAAGGTTAAACGAAGACAAAGGTAATTTTATAAGATATCAGACTGAAAATGAAAAAACTTTGAGAGCTGAATTTGGCCTGCCAAAAAAATATAATTTACAGCATCAAGAAATTACTTTTGTTTATTGCGGGATTCATTGTCCCCAAACTGAAGAAGAATTAAAATATCAAATAAAATTATTTTTCTATCCAACTGATCTTTCTATTTTTCACGAGGGTTAAAATATTTATTCCCATTATGCTACGGACCAACTTTACCCGCAAGCCGCCCCATACCTCGCAAGTCTCGCAGAATCAAGGTAAAACCAGCTCGGCTGTCCGGAAACATGGCAGGAAGCATTGTTTAATTGCGAAAAATAAATATAATCCACAATAGATCTTTGATAAATCGGCAGCCCCGCATTTGACAAATCCGGAATGTAAACAAGAGATTCTATCCCATATGTGCTGCTGCTCGTCTTCCCCTCAAGCCGGTCAATAAAACTCGGCGCATCCGTCGTGTTTATATAATATTGCATCTGCGTGTGGTTAAGAAGTGTCTGCGAATCAAAAGTCTGATAAGGTGTCTGATTTATCTTGTTGCTTATTATCCCGCCGGTGTTCAATAAATAAAAAGGATCTTCAAAATGATATATCGGAATAAACCCCGAGGACACAAGAGTCTTGTCCCACGAAGCAAGATTATTCGTGTCATTTATTGAAAAGTTTGAAATCAATGTTACTCTGACATTCCATGGGTCAGTCTGGTCAATTTTTATAGAAGCATTTGTTATTGATACATCAACATTTATTTTATTTCCCTGAATAGACAGATCATTCTGCACATCAGAAAACTTCGCGCCGTTCATTATTGTCTGCGGCTCGCCTAAAAATGTCCCGTTGTAAAACATCTCCTCAAGTCTTGCGCTCACATTATTTACATACAGCCCAGTTTCAACAATTTTATTATTAAAAACAAATATTGACCTGAATCCCGCAATAAACATTTTCCTCGGTATATCCTGCTCCATTGAAGAAATAAAATTATTCATTGTCTCAACCCTTTTCTGCACAACCTTTCTCTCTTTCACCGACGAATAAATTGTGTATGTTGCAAGAAAAAGAGAAATAATTACAATTGTCATTGATATAAAAAATACCCCCCTTTTTCTTTTCATCCTCATATTAAATCAGCTCCACGTTCTCACCTGAACTTCAGTGTGCCATGTGTAAGGAATGCCGGTTATCTGCGACAAATCTATGCTGAAAGACTGCTGCGAAAATTTCACATCAACTAAATTATCTAAATCAAAATCCAGCTCGCGGAGAAGATTATACACCGCAACTTGCAGCGCATCATTAGTGCTGTAAACCTGCTGTTGATAAGTGTAATAGCATAAACTTGTCCCGTTATATCCGGAAGGTATTGCCGTCGTCAAATTTGTCCAGTCCTCAAATTGAATTGTCCAAATGCATCCCTCTGCCGAAGGAGTTATCGGAGAGAAAGCAGAAAAATTCTTTGCAATTGTATAAATTATTTTGTTTTCTGCAGAGCCGGAAGTGACATTCGTCGGCGAAAGCCCTGTCGTCAGATTTATTGTATTATTCATCGTCGTGGAAACTAACCCGATAGGGATTTCAATAGAATACGGGTCGCCCAAAAGAATATAATTGATTCCATAATTGCTCAATTTATAAGCATCAACATTATTTATCTTAACATTATCAGTCCATCTCGGCCCTGAATAAGATATCGTCCTTGTGTCAAGCAATTTTGATCCTTGAGGAATTTCAAAAACCCCTGAAGATGCATCGCTGAATTTCTTTTCAATTCCAAGAATCAACCCAAATGGCGTCGGCTGTTCAGTATAATTGAATTCAATATATGAGTCAGGATATAATATCCCGCTCGCATTTCCTCCTGCGTTTATTGCCGTCTGCTGGAAATAAGAAAACTGGAGAATGCTCTGGCTTATATTCTGGTAAATCTGCTGCAGTTGAGTTGCATTGTCGCTTGCATAATAGCTTCCGTTTCCGCAGGAGGCTATTGCACGGAGGGTTTTCTCTGAAAAAGCGCATGTAGTAACTGGCCCAAATCCTACAGAATGAACCGTCGCGTTTATATCGCTGTTCGCCCTGCAGGAGCTGTAGTTTGCATTAAGCATTGGAGCTGTTTCATATTCAGAACATGAATCAATATCAGAACAGGACAAGCCATTTGTGGAATTCCCTTGATAATAATATCCAGGATAAGTATTATTCCATACTGCTCCATTCCAAAATACAACTCCTTCAGCCGGAGCTCCTGCAGCAAAACCCAAGCTTGAATTAAATATTAAAATAGTGTTCATATCAACCGCTGCCTGATAATTGCTGCTCCACGAAGAGCTTCCCAATTTCCGATAAATTCTATTATCTGTTGAAGTTGCAAACGCAAGAGTTGAATTAAAAATGTCCACATCTGTCAAAGTTGAGCTTCCCAAATCCTGCTGCATAGACCATGAATTTCCATTCCAGACATAAATCTCCCCTGAAGTTCCAACAGCCAATCCATAGTTCCCGCTGAATATATCAACTGCTTTTAAATCCTGATTTCCTATATCTGCATACTCGCTCCAAAGACTGCTGCCCCCTGTCCACCTAAATATTTTACCAACATCTCCGACGGCAAATCCCAAAGTGCTGTTGAAAATTTTAACATCTCTAAATCCGTCATTTCCAGTGTCTTGATATTCTGACCACGAAACTCCATTCCATTTTGCTATCTTTCCTGAATCACCGACGGCAAATCCAAGTGTGCTGTTAAATAGGTTTATCCCGTAAAGATTCTGCGTGCCCAAATCCTGCTGCAGTGCCCATGAATTTCCATTCCATTTAAATATCTGATAAGATGATGCAGCAGCAAACCCAAGTGTGCTGTTTAAAAAATCCATATTATTAATCTGACTTGCTGTAGGCGAAGTCATTGCTCTCCATTGAGAATTTGAGTACTGCGCTATCGCGCCCGATGAACCAACCTGTGAAGAAATAACTGACGACGGATCATCTCCAGAACCTTTAACATCATAGCATACTGAAGTGCTCCTTACGTTAGTAACACCATCAGTCATCGTAATTATGAATTTTTTTCTTGTTGGATCAGTATCTTTTAACAATAAATAAGCTCTGTTTATTGCGCATGACACACAAGTTGAGCCGCTCGGAGCATATGCATTGATTGTGTTGTTTAAAAGACTTATATCTGTCGTTAAATTTACATAACTATTTGCACTGTTCGCAAAAGAAACTAATCCAACTTTATTGTTCGTGCCGTTTAATATTGCCAGCACAAAATCTTGATCAATGCATTTCGCCAGACTTATTCTTTTCGTAGTTGGGTCAGTTAGCATAGGGTCGCCGCAGTTCCTTGCCGTCCCAATAGCTCCCGAATTAAGGCGCCAATCCATGCTTCCCGATGTATCGGTTATAAGAATCACGTCGGCATTTCCCGTAGCATTAATAAATATAGAAGCATTTTTGGAGCCAAACCTCAATGGAATTGTTTTGTTGCTCAAAGAAGGATAATTTAATAAAGTGCTTAATTGAGAATTCTGAATTGACGCAGTTGCATCACCGGCGCTTGAGCCGTTCCAAACAGTTATATTTCCAATATTTAAAAACGCCTCATAAGGAGAGTTGTAATGCAAAAATATATTCATTTCATTTATTACGCTCGGTGTTGAAAATCCATCGTAAACATTTAAAATTCCCTGCACACCAGGAAAATAATATCTCTTTTGCTGCGAGTAATTAACATCGCTGATATAGTTTATTCTTACAAAACCTCCTGCAATATGGAGATTATCGCCTTTAAACTCAATTAAATTGGCTCCGGAAATAAAATTCTGCTTGTGCAAATCAAGATTATATGCAGCAGGAACAAATTCCGACGGAGAAGCAGCATAAGCCCCGGAAGCTACGCCATTTATATAAAGGGTAAAATTATTATTTATTGCAAGCTCCATTTCAGCAGAAGAAACATTGCCATAATATTCAGCTCTTAATGTCAAATTTCCGTCGCCAACATAACCTCCGAGGTAATAATACTGCGTTCTTAACCCGCTTGCCAAAAAACCCCTCGCAGAAAACCCTGTTGACATGCCCGTCCCATTCAATCCGCCTATTCCGCTCACAATATATCTTTCAGTATTAACATTTTTCGCAGCAGCAAAGGAAGTTGAGTTCAAAGAAAAAATTAAACTATTATCATACCATATGCCGATGTTTTCAGGCGTCTCTAACTTTTGAAGAACTATTCCCGTAAGATTCTTAGCCAAAGAAGGATTTGTTATCGCAAGAATTCCTATCTGATCAATAACTGCTTTTTCAGGATCCACAACGCCCTGCGCAATCCATGATTGAACCGTTGAGCTCTGAACCTCTTTTATCTTCAGCGACGATAAAGTCTTTAAAATATCACTGGAAATAGAAGTCTCATGTTCGCTGGCGCGAAATTGCGGATAAACAATCAAAAGCAAAATCAAAATTATAAAAAGCGCAACCAAAGCGTCAGTACTAAAGAAAATACCCCTTTTTTTCCGCATATTTCTTTATAGGGATTTGGATTATTAAATGTTGCTTGAAATGTCAAATTGAGCATATAATTATATAATTTTCATTATGAAAAAGAATATTCATTAAAGTTTCACCATGTTGCATGATCTATTTGAGAATCATATTGGGTTATTTGACCTTTTTTTATTTCAAACATGCAAGCATTCCCTTGTATATCAAACAGATTACAATATTCTTTTCCATTATCTTCTACAAAAAGACTATATTTACCAATAGGTAAAATTAAAATGTATGAACCATCTGAATTTGATATTATTGTTTTAATTAACTTTTGTTTTTCTTCTTGCTTTAAATCACTAAGGTTTATATTATCGGAATTTGGAATTTTTCTTATATAAATCTTCTTCGATACTCCCTCTATTAAACAATCAGATGCGCAGGAAAGATTATCACAAGCTATAGGCATACAATTCCCTGATACTAAGGTAATTTTTCCAAATGATATCCCTAAATCCTGTTCTAAAAATAAATCCATAACATCTTTTTGTTGAAAGGCTATTTTTAAATTACTAATTTGATTATTAAAATAAATAAATGTTCCAATTATCCCTATTATTAATAAGATTATTGTCATAAAATAAGAATGTTTGCTCATACCATAAAGATAATTTATAAATTTATAAATTTTTACTTTTGTTGTTTTGAAGTTTTATTTGTGAAACTTCCTTCTACAACTTAATCACCTCACATCACAAACCATCATCCCAAACATACAAACTAAGCGTAACCGGCTCATCCCTATAAATCGTAAATCTGTTTATCTTTATCAAATTATCATAACTCTGCGCAGCATAATTCTTCCCTATCCCCCCCTCCAAAATAGGAACCCCTCCAAAAATTATCTCGTCGGTAAAATTAAAAAAAAATTCATATCTTGTGTTAAGTAAAGATTTTGTTTTTGCATACCCTAACGAATTAGCATTCGCATTTGCAAGATTATACAAATTCTCCAGCTTTGTTTCATTTACCTTGTTGTTATTTGTAATCCCAACTTTTACAACATTATTTTCGTTCCAATCGTCGGGAAATCCCTCGGATAAAATGCTCTCTGCAATAAAGTCGCCCTCAAAAAGCATCTCGTCAAGTTTTTCCTGGCTTTCCTGCTGGTAATTCAAAGAGTAAGTATAAAAAAACACCAGACCGCCTATAAAAATAACTAAAGCTATCATTAAATCAAAACCCCATGCCTGCGCCTTTTTTTCCATTTTAATATTTTGTAAGTAAACGGGAGATTTTTCTTTTCTGCACAGAAACGCCTTTTTTAGTTATCTCAAATTTATGAATTTTATTTGAATGTTTTGTCCCTCTCATTTTTAATATTTCAAGATATCTCTGTCTTTGGCCTTTTATAACAATATAATATAGAAGAATAATTGAGTCTGCCTCAAACTCAAGAGTTCTTGCACCAAATTCTCTCTCGCTTGTCTGATCTTCTTCAAGAGTGAGCAGCGACGTGCAGTTCCAATTGCCTGTCATGTTGAAAAGCTGAAGAGCCGCCTCTTTCTTTTCCAATTCTCTCTCAAAAAGCAGGGCGAAAGAAGTTATACTATCTATAACCATTCTTGATATTTTGTTTCTCAAGATTATTGATTCAATTGCCCCTCCCCCCTCTTCAAGCATCGTCTTAACTTTTATCGGTGCGTATTCCAAAAAAGTGAACAGCCCATTTTTTTCATACTTATCCAGATTCCAGCCAAAATTAGACATATGTTTATAAAACTGCTCTTTCTTCTCTTCAAATGTTACATACAAACATTTCTCTCCCTTTTTCAGTCCTTCAGCCAAAAACTGCATTGCAAGAATTGTTTTCCCAGAGCCCGCCCCGCCGACGATAAGATTTGTAGAATTCTTTTCAAAACCGCCCTCTGTTAAATCGTCAAGATTGATTATGCCTGTTTTAACTTTGATAGTTTTGTCAGAAGAGGGTTTGTTTTTTTCTGATTTTTTTATCTGTAATTTTATTTTCTTAATTTTAAGATTTATTTTTTTCGACTTCTTTTTTAAAATCGTTTTCTTGGCGCCCGAATTTGTTTCTCCCAATAAGTTTCTAACCTTATTTATGCCATGCTTCTTCTTCTTAAGAATAATCTCTTTTTTCATTCTTTTTTTCGTAGTCCCTGATTTTTTTAATGTTCTTTTCTTCATTTCTTTAAAAAGTTTTTGTTATATAAAAAGGTATCTTTATTAGAAATCACAAAACTCTTCAGTCTTTTACTTCAGACTTTAATGGGGAGTTTATTTTGCTCATATAAAAAACCCCTCCCCTCAACAGCCCAAATCCTACCCAATATTAAAAAAATCCGCAAAATACTTCAGCAAAAATATCCTTGACAAAAAGAATATAGCCAAGCTTATCCCCGCTATTGGCAAAGAATACTTAAGCCCCTCTTTTTCCTCGCCCTTCATAACCAAGCCGATAACAATAGAGCCGATAATGCCTATCGTCAGCAGAAACACGACAGAAAAGTAAGTTATAAAAGTCAGGGGAATATCAATCTTTGACAAAGTAAACGGCACATTAACATTAGTCTGCACTTCAGGAAGAGTTGAAAGAACATTGCTTAATATCTCAACCAAAACACTTGACAATCCGAAAAGCAAAGGCGCGCCAAAAGTTATTGCCGCAAAAATAAATATCACATACATCAAAACATTTGACGAAGCCCTTTTCTGGATAAATTCCCTTTCGCGAAGATGCGATGCAGTCTCCTCCAAAAGAATAGATATGTTCCCGCCTGAAACAATCCCCGAAGTGATTAAGTCAACTGTCTTTTTTATCTTGTCGGAATTTATTCTCTTGGCCATTTCTTCAAGGGCAAAATCAATTTCCTTGCCCGTCATAAGTTCTTTCCCAACTTTTCCTATTTCCAAATCCAGAGGATAAAACTCTTTCCTCGCAGCCATAAGTAAAGCTATTTCCGTCGTCATTCCTGCGCGGAGATTACTGGACATCAGCTGGAGAAAATCAGGAAAAACAGACTCCATTTTTTTTATTCTGTAAAACAGTTCCAATCTTACTTTCAAAATATTGTATGAGCTGATTGCAGCAAATGTTGAAAAAAAGCCGACCAATGACAGAGTAAATTTATCTGTGGAAAGATAAACCAGCGTCGCAACAGCAAGAGAGGCAATTATTCCAAATATAAATGTAATCTTCCTGATTTCTGATTTAAACTTCTCAATGCTTTTTTGTCTTACTTTTATCATTTTATATTAGCGTCGGGCGCGCTGACCTGATTATGCCGAGGAACATTATTTGAATAAGAGTTACGAAAACAAAAAGCGAAATATACATTGCAATAGTAAGATTCTTTTCAAGGCTCACCATTGAAGCTATTATCGTCAGGAAAGTTACCGCAAGAGCCGGAAGAATTATTGTTATCAGCATATAAAACATTATCAGCGGATTCAATTTATTGCCGTAATTCTGAATCTGAATTATCTGCTCTTCGTTTATAAGTCTTATGCTGTCCCTTATAACATTTGAAATATCGCTCCCTGCTTTCATACCGTTGCTTATCTGCCAAAGAGTGCGCCTAAAAAACGTAGATGGGTTTTTTTCCCCGATTTCTTCAAGAACATCTGCCTGCGGAATTCCGACATTTATTTTCCTCACCACTTTTTTAAATTCCATGCTTAGCTCTCCGTAATCAGAAGAAGATATATTTACCAAAACATTAAACAAAGGAATTCCCGAGCTTAACTGGACTCGCATGTCCTCAAGTGCAGAAACAAGATTTTTCTCAATGTTTCTCTGTCGTCTTGTAAAAAATATTCTTGGATAAACCATTTGGCTGAAAAAAATAAACAACGAAGCAGAAAGCGCCAGTACAAAAGCCATTAAATAATATAATTTCACATGTAAAACTCCAAATACCGTCGTGAAAATAACATAAAGTAAAATGAAAGAAAGCAGAAAGCTCCTCGCCACAATATTAAGATACTCCTCCCTCTTAATTCCAGAATCAGAATTCTCAAGATAAAAAGTCAGCTTTGAATCTTTTTTATATTTCAGAATCTTCCTCGTCAAAATCGGTTTTCTTTTCAGCTTCTCCAGACTTGATATCGTAAAAGGTATATGAAATCTCATTTTAAATTATTGACTTCACGTCGTTTTTTCGCATTATCTCCATCAGGTATTCTTTATTTTTATAATAAAGATTCATTATCTTCCCCATTTGTTCAAGATTCCTTATATTGTTCTTTATCATCCACGACAAAATTTTCTTCCTTTCCTCAAGGTCGCTGTTTATCTCTCTGTCAGTCATGCTGGTATGCCTGCTTATTTCTTCAAAAAACTTTGAGCTCGCACTGTGCTTGATTATTTTGTCTGTTTCAGGCGACCACCTGTATAAAGTATTTGCTTTTGCTGTATCTCCCTCTGTTTCTACTTCTGCAATCTGCAAAATTCTTCTGATTCCTCTCCTCCTGTCTCTGAACATCACAACATTCAAATGTATTGCACTTAGCAGATTTGGAGGAATGTCTAAAGGAGGATGGGTAAGTCTTGATATTGTTTCCGTCGCAGAATCCGCGTGCAGCGTCGCATAAACTGAATGTCCTGTGTGCATTGCTTCAAATAAGACCATTGCCTCATCGTGTTTTCTCATCTCTCCCAAAATTATTCTGTCAGGCCTCATTCTCAAAGAGTTTATAAGAAGATCAAGCATTGTAACACTGCCTTTTCCTTCAGGATTTGGAAGTCTGGTCACAAGAGGAGTCCAGTACAAAAATTCAGGAAGCATCAATTCCCTCGTGTCTTCTATTGAAATTATTCTCTGATTCGGAGGAATAAACGCCATTGCAGCATTAAGCAGGACAGTTTTTCCCGACGCTGTGCCCCCGGAAATAATTACATTCATCTCATATTCAATAGCAAGCCACAGCAGCGCAGATACCTCAAGGTCGCAAGTCTTGCTGTTTATCAAATCTATTATGCTGTAGGGGTCGCGGGAAAACTTTCTTATTGTTATAGTATTCCCTTTTGTATTTATCGGGTAAAGAACAGAATTAATTCTGTCTCCTGTTATCAAATGCGCGTCAAGCAAAGGATTCAAAACAGTAATCTGCCTCCCAATTCTCCTCGCAATTATATTTGAGTAATTTATTATAGACTCCTCTTTTTCTATAAATATATTGGTATTTATCCACCCGTATTTTTTAGTAAAAACCCTGATTGGCTCCTTCGCAGAAACAATAACAATTTCTTCAAGGCTCGGGTCATTAATTAAATATTCCATCTTGCCCAAACCAAGCATCTCCTGCATTAAGCTCCCAATAAGAAAATCCTCTGTTTCTTTTTCAATATTAGGAAGCTTCTCTTTTATAAGAAAAGTTGCATGCTCTCTGAATTTTTCCTTAATTGAAATAAACGCCTTCGGATCAACAAGCTCCTGCATACTTATAGAAGTAATAGAAATCAGCTCGTTTCTTATCTCACCGAGAAGAGTTGCCGTCGCTATGCTTATTTCAGGAACATGAATATGATACTCAACACCAAGCTTTTTTTTCATAATTTCTATTTTAACTTTTGCGCCGTCTGATTCAACGGCATAAGTCTCAAGCATCTCTCCCTTATCGCCTTTATCGTCTTCTTTTAAAATTTCATGTGCCAGAAATCTATATGTCTGCGATTCTTTTTCTTTATCTTCAACCTGCTTAACAGATTTTTCTTTATCATCCCCGCGTTTCACAACTTTTTTATCTTCTTCATGCTTCATAATTTTTTCAGAATAACTATGCGAAATCTTATCACCATGTTTCTTTAAGACTTCATGTTTGTTATGCTCATGCTTTTGGTGCTTTGAAAAAACCGGCTTCACACTGCGATTTGCAACATGAACTCCATGCTTTGCCTTATGCTTCTGACCTGAATGCCTTTTTTTGTGAATTAATTTGTGTTTCCTTGCCATTTGAATATTTTATTACTCCTGATTTAATTTTAACTTGGGATCGCCCAATGTAGGGTAATGTATCGTCGCCAAATTCCCATTTTCTAAAATTTTGCTCCAGCTCATTGCAGTATTTGCATCTATACCAAAATATTTTGAAATTACAGGGATTGCCAATACTTTTTTTTGCTGCAAAATTTCATACAAGACATCAAGGTCAGTTTTTGATTTTGATTTAACTATGTGCACTTTGGTTTTTCCCATAGACTCCATCTGTTTTTTTTCAGATTCGGCTTTTCTCTTCGCGCGAATCAGCATAAAGAGCATAGCAGAAACCAACGCAAGCCACTCAAGTATTATAACCATTCTGGTATTAGACGAAAGTTTTTTTGAGTTCTCCTGCACATCTTTGAATATCGCTTTGCCAGATATGCTTCCTTCATCAAAAGAAGGGAGTTTCAGCCCGTATAAATTATAATAGGTGTGAAAAAATAAGACTAATACGATTAAAAACAAAAACATTCCTAAAACTTTTTTTTTACCGCCTTCTTTTTTCATTGGAGAATTTAAATGCCTATTTAAGTTACTAATAGGGTTTATTTTATAAACTTTACTAACTTATTATCGTTATGAAAAAGAGCGCGCAGATAAGTCTTGAATACCTGATTGTCGTGAGTTTCGTCGTTTTTGTAGTAATAGCAATCATGGGCATTGCGATTTTTTACACGTCAAGCTCGCGCGACAGAATAAAAATAAACCAGCTGCAAAATTTCGCGAATAAAATAATTAATTCAGCAGAATCCGTTTACTTCGCCGGCGAACCATCAAAAGTCACAATAACCGCATTCCTGCCGGAAGGCGTCACAGCATTTGAAATTAACTCAAATAACTTGGTCTTCAGTATCCGAACAGATTCAGGTTTAACAAAAATCGCATACCCGAGCGAAGTCCCGATATTAAGCACTTCATCAATAAACTCGCTTAATTCAGGCATTAAAAAAATTGAGATAATCGCGCGCCAACAGGATGTTTCATTTGCAGAAGCAAGCTGAATCAATAAAATATAAACAAGATGAAAAGCAAAAAAGCCCAATCCGCAATTGAATTTGTAATTCTCGTCGGAGTTGTAACATTTTTCTTCGCCAGTTTCATGCTCGTGCTTCAGGCGAATATTTATGAAAAGAACTGGGAAAAAATCAACCATCTGACAAAAGAAATCGCCCTCAACGTCCAAAACGAGATTGACATTGCATCAAAAGCAATTGACGGCTACAGAAGAGAATTTGAAATCCCTGCAAAGATTCAATATTCCGATTACGAAATAAGCATAGTTGACAGCTTTGTCTACGTAAAAACCAACGACGACCTGCATGCCCTGTCCCTGCCCGCCGCCGAAGTTATCGGGCAGCCGATAAAGGGAGTTAATGTTATTAGAAAAACCAACGGAGAGGTTTTTTTGAATTAAACCTCCTCAAATTCCTTCTCTTCTAACTCTCTTTTGTTTGTTTCTATCATTTTTATAATTCTCTTTGCCATATTTCTGTTTCCTCTAAAATCACCTGGTGTCAAAGCAGTATTTACTCTTCTACCAAAACCTTCTTGTTCAAAATGTCCGTGTTTTCCCCCGATTTTATAAACCAGATTATGCTTTCTCATCACAGATTTTTGGCGATTATCCGGCGCGAATCTCCAATCTTTAAAAGCAGAATAAATATCTCTTCTTTCTTCAGTGTTTAATCTATAATTTTCTTCATCTTCTAAACTTTCATCTTCATCTTTTTCAGCAATAACAACTGCTTTCTTAATTAAGTCTTCCAATCTTTTTTCAGTGCCTTTCATTGCAGTGAAAGTAGCAAAATTTTCAGGATGCTGATAAGGGTCAAAATCACTAATCTCAAATCCATTAGCTCGTTCTTTCAAGCGAATAAAATTAGAGCGATAGCGGGCTAAATCACTTTTTTCCATAATTAACAAATCGGGATTTTTACCAACTAATAGCTTTATTAATTGACTATCTGCAACTGGAGATAATTCAGTTATAATATCATCTAATGCTTCTAATCTTGTTAATCTTGCAATTTCAAAGCTTTTTTCAGAAGTAAAGTTGTATTCTGTCTGCAAGTAGTCTATCATTAATAAGGTGTCTTCGTCAATTTGCTTTTCTTCTTTTTTACTTTCAAAGTTTTTACTTAGAAAAATAGAATCATCTTCTGAAAGGAAACCTTTTTGATGCAAGCTGTTAATATGATTTGAAGCGTTTCTGTTTTCAATTAAATCCAATTTTTCTTCTGCTTTTTCGTTGAGGAATCTTTGGTATTCTGTATTTGGTTTTTCTTTAGCTTCTTCTTTTTTTGCTTCAAGCTTGTAAGTTGCGTATGCAAGGACTCTTCCTTCTTCTGTTTCAAAATAACACCCATTTAGTTTGGGTCCGTCAAGTGAAGAAATAATTTTTTTAGCGGCTTCTTGCATTTTTTCTTTGGACGTTTTGATTGGATAACCCTCAATTTCTCTTGTGATTATCGTGGATTCTTCGCAAATTTCTTCTATCTTATTTTTATTTAATAAACTATCAACTTTTTCTAACATTCTAAAAAAGTAAACACCTTTGCCTTCAGTCAAGTTTTCAACTATTTGCCCTATTTTACCCTGCAATTCCTGCAAAATGGCCTCATATCTTGTTGTATCTGCTGCATAACCAGAACGAATAGCTTCTTGAACATATTTAATTGGCCTTCCAAAAAGGTCTTTTGTAGAATTTATAAATCCCATTGTTATTGTAAAAAAACTACTGTGGGTTTTTCTAATTTCATATCTCTCTCTTGGAGTTAGATTTTCATCATCTTCTTTTTCTAATATCTTTAAACCTCTATCAATAAACTTATTTTTTTGTGAAGAAAAACTACTTAATCTGTCTTCCAATTCTAAAGAACTCTTCGTAAACCTCTTAAGAACTCCGTATCTTTCTTTGTCCCGCTGATTTCTTTCTGCAAATAGCTGCTGGATAATTCTTTCTCTCTCTGCTCTATGCGCCGTGCTCATTTCTTCAGTATAATCTACCATGAAAGTTTACCTTAAATTGAACTTATAAACCTTCTTGTCGTCTCCCTATAATTAGGAATTTTTAATAAAAGACAATTTTATAAACTCTCATTTTTGTTTTATTTTATGGCGTTAGAGATTATTGAGCAAATGCGCGATAGCAATAGCTTTGCCAAATACGTTGAAAAACATCCCGATATTGTCGGACGGCTAAGTGTTTTTTTAGGGGAAAACCCCGGTGCCACAAGCGATGAAATCAGAGATTCCGGATTTAGCGCATTATTAGAATATGCTTCCATAAATGAATTAAAAAGTCATTTTGGCGTTGACAGAAAATATTGCAAACCAAGAAAACTTAGTGATGAAGAAATCAAAAGAAGATATGAAGAATTCAGGCGATTAGTTCAAGAAACGCAGGGAAGATTTTACGCGACAAGCTTATCTTCACGAATAGATAATTTAATTACAGAAGAATATGAGTGCAAATATTATCGCGCGGTTTTTGATGTTTGTCTAAATGGAGACAGAGAATACAAAACAGAGAATTTTATCCCATTTGCAAACTATGCAACGCGTTGGTTTATTATGAAGCAATTTACAAGGCATGGTATTCACCTAAGCGAGGACGAGAGAGAAGAATTTGAGTCTGTTTCTTATAAATTAATTGTTAAAGTTAAAGAAAGTATAGATTTATCATATCCCTTAAAAAGAAAGGCAAATTTCTTATTGGGAGCTTGTTTCAACGAGTTAGAAAAGTGGAAAAAAACAAGAGAAAGGCAGAGCAGACTAACAACTATTGCAGATGAAGAACTCTTGAATGTATTGCATAATAACCAAGGAGCCAAAACTGACAGAGGGTCTATTGACGATTTTGTTGATGGCACGATTTTGTCTGAATCCGTTTCTAAAATATTTTCTAAAGATAGATATTTTACTGAGAGAGTAAGAGATATATTTTTTAGGAGAAAGGTTAATGATGAGACCCTTGAGAGTTTAAGTAAGAAGCATAGAATTTCACGGGAAAGAGTGCGGCAAATAGCTGAAAGAACATTGAGAAAATTGACCGAAAAGTTGCTGGCCTTGTCTGCGAAAAAGAGATTGGATAAAATGAAATTAGAAGGCGCATAGATTAAAACCATACGGCTTAACACATCCAATCTAAGTTATAGCACTCTAATTTAGTCTTTCGGTTTTTTATTGGAGTGCTATTAGGGAACCAACACCGAAATCCGAAGCTTCGTAAGAAGCAAGGACTTGCGGACGCAGAACGTTCGCATTGGATTTAGTTGGTTCACTATAATTGCGGGCTTGACTTGTCAAGAACAAAAGGTTTTAAAAACCCCCATAACACAATTTAGCCATGACAAAAGGAATGTACCATTATATAAAGCAGGCGTGGAAAAAGCCTGACATTCAAACACTTAGAGAAAGAATGATTGACTGGAGAAAAGGAAACGCATTAGTTGTTGTTGAAAAACCATTGAGATTAGACCGGGCGAGAACGCTTGGTTACAAAGCAAAAAAGGGTTTTGTCGTCGTCAGGGTAAAAATCGCGAGGGGTGGGAGAAAAAGAATCAGAAAAGGTGTCAAGGGAAGAAAGTCAAGAAAAACAACAATTAGAAAAACCTTGAAAATGAGCTATAAATGGGTTGCAGAAATTCGCGCCGCAAGAAAATACAAAAATCTGGAAGTTTTAAATTCTTATTGGATAGGTCAGGACGGAAAATATTATTTTTACGAAATAATCATGGTTGACCCGAATATGCCTGAAATTAAAAACGACAGAACAATGAAATGGATTTCAAATGGTAAAAATAAGAAAAGAGCAGAGCGCGGCTTGACCTCTGCAGCCAAAAAATCGCGTGGTCTTGTCAGAGCTGGCAAGAGTCCGCAGTTGAAAGTTAGACCAAGTTTAAGGTCTTGGAACAGGCGCGGGAAATAACTAATTTATATTATATATTTAGGAGAATTTATGAAAAGATTAAGATTCGGTATTGACCACGACGGAGTTTTAAGCAACCCTTGGGAGCTTTTTATTAATTGGTATAATGAAAGATATCAAACAAGATTCAAAGTTGAAGATTTTTTAGCTCCTGACAGTACAGCGATATTTGGAAAATCAATTGAGGAGTTAAGCGCAGATACTGCAAGTTTTTATGACGAACATGGCTGTCTTAATCTCCCGCCTAATCCCGGAGCGATTGAAGGCATACAGGAGTTAGCAAGAATTGGTGAGATTTTTGTTGTGACCGCCAGACCAGACATTTTTTTAGCTGATTCTTATTCATGGAATAACAGGCATATTTCTAATTTAGTTAGAGAAATGTTTCTTGCAAAATGCCATTATAGAAAAGAACTAACAAACCACAGAAAAAACAAATCTGAAATCTGTTTGGAAAGAGAAATTGACTTAATGGTAGATGATGATATTAATAATGCAAGATACTGCGCTGAAGCAGGTGTTAGGACTCTTCTTTTTGACAATTATAAAATAAGGAATAGCATTGATTTGCCTACAAAAGCACGAGTAGTCCACTCATGGCCTGAAGTCGTCGCCGAAGCCAAAAGATTAGTGCAAGGTTAAATTATAGTCAAGGACATTAAAAAATAAACATTTATGCCTTGACTATCAAGGGAAAAACATACGTTTTTGTTCATTTATTTATGTTTTTCACTATACTTATCCTCTTCATTATCTTGGTCTACTAAAGTAGGATTTGTCCAACCCTTTACTAACCAAGAGCTTGATTGAATTTTCTCGCCGCCTACATTATAAAAAATTTCAATAGAATATTTCCTGCATATTTCCTCTTCCGCACATTTTATAATAGTTCCGTCATAATCTCCCCCCTTTGCAAACAATATTTCATTACCTTTGTATAAATTTGCAAGCATTTCAAGAGTTGCATTTTGAGTTCTATTTTCATCAATGGAAAGAACTGCTTCATCAACACATCTTAACGCTTTGACAATTTCTAATCTCTCATTTTGCGGCATAAATGGCTTGCCTTTTTTTAGTTCTGCTTGCTTGTCATTATTCACTATTGCGATATGATAATCTCCCAACAATTTTGCCGCTTCAAAGCACCTTATATGCCCGATATGTAGAGGGTCATAATATCCAGAGGTTATTACAATTTTCATTTGATATTGATTATTACATAAAGATATTTAAGTTGTAGTATAGATAACTCCCTTGATTAGTATAGTGTTTTGGGAATTATCTATTACGAGAATTCTGAACAAATTTTATTCTAATTATCAGAATTCTCCATAAATAAATCTTTATTTACTCAAATTCTCTCGCTCAACTCAATCTCTTTCTTCAAATACTCCTCAATTTCCTTAGGATGCAAACGGCAATGATGCTCAATAAAAGAAGCGGACATATGCGCAGAATGATGAACCCCTTTGTTAATAACTCTTTTTCTTTTTTCGTCAACATAATAGCACCAGCCTTCAACCATTTTATTTCTCTCGTGAATTTCATGCAGAAGTATAAACTTTCTTTCTTCAACAGAAATGTCGTCGTCAATCCAGATTTCATTTTCAGGAATAAACGGATAAACCTTGTCGTGCCCGCCTTCTGTAAAATCAACAAATAATTTATCTCTAACGAGCCGTCCGTTGACAATCCAGACACTGACTTTACCGCTGTATTTCTTTAATAAGGTCTTGCGTATTTTTTTAATTAATTCCTCATCATGCTCATATTTATTCATCTTCCCTAAAATAAAATCATCTTTACTGCGCTCCCTTCTCTCAATTATATCTGCAATTCTCACTGCATCGCTGTATGAAAAACCTTTTTTCAGCGCGTTGATAAGCGAAACCATGCTGTCAATATAATACTTTTTCTCGTCGTCGCCCCCGTGCTCTTCGTCAATCCATAATTCATTATACGGAATAAAATCAAACCTGTAATGATGCCCGAAATTTGTAAACTCTTCATTAACATTTGTCCGGATATAATTTCCGTCAACTATCCAGACATCAAATCCCGCAAAAGTGCAGTATTTTTTTATGTAGGGTTTTTTCATGTATTATCTATAATAAATCTGGTTTATTAATTTTGTTTTCTTCCTTATTCTCCTTCCCCGCCTGCTTCTCCCTCCAATTCGGGTCAAATACAAATTCCCAAGGCCTTTTTCCTTTGCGAATCGCCGTTAAAACAGGCAGTCCATTTTCAGAAACTTTATCTGTTTTTTTAATCAAAGAATTCGGCGGCAGCGAATAAGTTGCAGTGCACGACGGATAATTAGAACAGCCGACAAAATATCCTCGCGTCTTTTTTGAATATCTGATTGACAAATTCCCATTTTTGCAGACCTGACAGGGCATTAATGCACTATTCTCTTTCTGCTGTTCTCTCAATCCCTCAATTCCAGACAATATATGCTTTCCTATTTCAATCTCGTGCGATTTAAATTCTTTTGATATATCTATAATTAATTTCTTAACGCTTTCCAGAATTTCTGTTTCTTTGTGCTCCAAATCTCCTTTTGAATTTTGAATCTCTTCCATCTTTTCTTCAAGCTGTCTTGTTAAGTCTTCATCAATAATTATAGGAGAAAATTTCTCAAGTGCATCAATTAATTTTATTCCAAGTGGGGTTGCCTGAATGCTTTTTCCGTCAAGATAGCCGCGCTCAAACAAAATATCCACAATCATTGACCTCGTTGATTTTGTCCCCAAATTTTTCTTTTCAAGAATAGAAACAAGAGAAGCAGCAGTATATCTGTTCGGGGGCTGTGTCTCTTTCTCGTCAAAAATTATTTTTTCTATTTTCACTCTGCCGTTTATATCCGGCAAAACTCTTTCTTCCATTTTAGTCGGATAAACCTCTGTCCATCCTTTATTTAAAACAACAAGCCCTGATGCAATAAATTTTTTCCCGTTGTCAGCAGTAAGAGTTATCTTTTTATTTGCAGTAACAACGTCAGGCATAAAGCATGAAATAAATCTTTTTACAATTAGATTATAGAGTTTCTCCTCGTCATCATTCAATTTCTTAAACTCGCCAGTTGGATAAATAGATGGGTGAGCAGGATCTGTTTTTGCGCCTTCAACCGGCTTTTCCCGCACAGCCAGTTTCGCTTCTGGAAATTTTTTCTCCAGTTTTTTCAATATTTTTTTCGGCTCAATTTCCTTGGGAATTTTCTGCGACGATGTTCTAGGATATGAGATTATCCCATCTAAATACAAAGATTGCGCTGTTCTCAAGGTATTTGAAGGAGAAATTCTGTAAAGCCTATACGATTCTCTCTGCAGCGTCGTCAAATCAAAAGGATGCGGCGGCGCAAGATTCTCTGTTTTTTCTTTCGTCTCTGCGTCAGCTTCTTTTATGCCCTCAAATTCTTTAAGTTCTTCTTTCTCAAATATATCTTTTGGATGCTTGAACTTAACCTCCTCTTCCGGCTTCGGCACTTTTGCAGTCTTCCAATCTATTTCAGCAAAAACCTGCCAATAAGAAACAGATTTAAAATTAGTAATCTCTTTATCTCTATTGACAATTATTTTTAATGCAGGTCCCTGCACTCGCCCAATAGACAAAATCTTAAACGAGCCGACTTTTTTTATCGCTTCCATCAAAGCCCGCGACAAATTAATTCCGTAAAGCCAGTCTATTTTATGCCTTGTCTCGCCCGCATACGCCTGCCCCCAATCAAGAGTCGGCATCAATTCTTCGTATGACTTAACAAGCTCGTTCTTCGTCAAAGTAGAATACTTCATCCTTCTAGCGTCTTTCTGCCCTGCAATAAACCTCAAAACATTCCAGCCGATAACCTCGCCTTCAATATCGTAGTCAGTAGCCAAAATAAATTCCTTCGCTCTTCCGACTAATTTTTTCAAAAGCATAAAATAATTTTTTGTAAACGCCGCGCCTTTGTTGTTGTAAGAAGGCACCCACTCCAGATTAAAGATAGGCCAGCCAGTTTGCCCCTTCACATAAGTCAAGCCGAAAAGATGCCCTACAGCAGACGCAACAATTATTTTTTCGTTGTTGCGGTAAAGTTCATAAAAAGGAACACCATTTTCAGAATACTTCCTGGCGCTTCCCAATGCGTTAGCAATCTTGTTAGCCGCCTGCGGTTTTTCAGTAATTATCAGGATAGAATCTCTCTTCGGCTGTGAAATCCTCACATCTCCGCCAGTTTCTTTTTTTGTTTTCCTTTTCGTCTTTTTTTCAAAATCGCTCTCTTCTTCTTCAGCATCAATTCTCCCTTCCTTCTCAATCGTAGTCAGCTCTTTTGCCGACGGCTTTTCTTTCACAAGCTTCTCTATGGTTTGCTTCGCATCAGTAGGTTGGTATGAATCAAGGGCCATTTTAATCTATATTGTCAAGGGGACTCCTCACGTTTTTTATAGATTGTTGTGATATTTGAGTGTATATCTGTGTCGTCTTTATATCTGAATGACCGAGCAGTTTTTGAATCATCCGCAAGTCAGTGCCTGCTTCAAGCAAATGCGTCGCGAAACTATGCCTCAAAAGATGAGGATACACCTCTTTTGTAATCTTAGCTTTTTTCGCGGCGGTTTCTACAACCGCCTGAATTGTTGCTGTTGTTAATTTGCCTCCTCTTTGTGAAGGAAATAATATTTCTTCCGCATAAAGCATGCAATAATGTTGCAATTCATTCTTTATGCTATTAGGTAATTTGACAAATCTATCTTTCCTGCCCTTTGCTAAATGCACATGAATTAAGTTTTCATTAAAATTAATATCCTGTTTTTTTAAAGAAATTACTTCAGAAACGCGCAAGCCGCAGCCATAAAGTATTTTTAAGATTAGTTTATGCTTTATATTTTGAGTTTTATCAATCATTGCTCCAATTTCGTCTTTTGTAAGTATTTCAGGGAGTTTTTTGTTTCTTTTTGGCCTTGGAATATAAATTTTATTTCCTAAAACATTTGAAAAGAAAAACTGGATTGCAAAAATGTCGTGACTGATTGTTGCAGGCTCTTTTTTCTTTATTTCATTTTGGATATAATGTTTAACTAAATCTTGATTTAATTCTTGTTCTTTAGAGAATTCTAAAAATTTCATTACAGAATTAATATAACTTTTATTTGTTCTATGAGAAAAGTTTCTTATTTCCAGTTCTGTTCTAAGTCTTTCAAGAAGTTCGGTAATTTTATCTTTTTGCATGTTTTATTAAGCGTAATATTATATAAATATCTTTCTAATAGCCCTTTTTGGTATGTTATCATAAGTTTAGTTATGATAACATTATGTTATATTCAATCGTCGTGTAGAATTATCAAGAGGGATTTCCTAAGTCCTTCGGACATATTGCCTTTTTCTACGGAAAAAGAAATTTAACAATAAATAAACAAACTAAACTGCCTTTATATACTAACCTTACTTTAACCCTACTTTGTTAAACACGATTTAACTTTCTTGAATTAAGTAAGCCCTACTTATAAATACCGCTTACTTTTAGAAAGATTTATAAACTAAAGCTTATAATAGTTTACAATATGGATGAAAGAGAATTTACAGATTCAAAAACCGGAAAATTAGTTTGGGAACAGAATGGGATGTATTACAGATTTGAGCCTAATCATCTACCTTTCAAAGAGTTTATGCCTAGTCAAAATCTAATAAATTCTTTATTAAATACCGCTTTAGTTTTGGGAAGGTTGGATGGGCAAACCCAAAAACTTTCTCCTGAAGAAGTAACTTTGCTTAGGATGCCATTCATTTTAAAAGAAGCAACTTTAAGCTCAGAGATAGAAGGAACAAGATCTACCTTAACTGATGTTTACAAAGACGAAAAACAAAAAGAAACAGATGTGCAAAAAGCATTAGATAATGAAGAAATTAGGAATCATGCACAAGCACTCGAGTATGGGTTAAAAAATATTAACCAAGAAATAACAGAAGAGATTATCAAAGAAATGCATAAAATTCTTTTGCAAGGTGTTAGGGGCTCTGATAAACAGCCGGGCGAATATAAAATAACTCAAAATGCAATTGGAAAAAGGCAGGATACTTTAGAAACCGCAAAATTTGTTCCTGCATCTCCACAAAATACTCCTTTTTTAATGAAGAACTTTGTTGAATTCGTGAATAATGATAAAACTTTAAATGCGCTTTATAGGATAGCAATAGCACATTATCAATTTGAAGCAGTTCATCCGTTCAGAGATGGGAATGGGAGAATTGGAAGACTTTTGATTATGCTTATTTTATGCAAGGAAAAAATTTTATGCCAGCCACTTTTATATATCAGCGAATTTTTTAATAGGAACAGAAGCACGTATACAGATTCTCTTTTTGATGTTAGTTCAAAGAATAAAATAGAAGAGTGGATATTGTTTTTCTTGAAAGCCTTAGAAGTTCAGGCGAACAGCTCTCTGCAATTGATTCAGGAATTAGAGTCATACAAAAAATACCTACAAGAAGCAATGGCCGGAGTTTCGCAAAGCCCAAAAATGCACTTAGTGGTTGAATTAATTTTTAAAAACCCATTTATTACTATTAAAGATGTTGCTGATGAAATAGGCATGACTTTGCCAGGAGCGTCAAATCTTGTTCATAAGTTAGAGCAAAAAGGAGTTTTAAAAGAGATAACTGGAAAGAAAACCAGAAAGCTTTTTGTAGCCCAGAGAATTTTAGACATTATGGAGAGCAAACAAAAACTTTAATAATTGTTTATAATTATTCATAATCGAAGTGAAAAGGTCTTATGGCCAAAAAAATAATCGCCACTGGCATAGCACATAAAGTGCCTGTTGATTTAAGAAAAGCTCTAACTTCCAATCCAAATGCGATTACAAAATGGAACGACCTTACCCCTCTCGCGCGTAACGAGTGGATTTGCTGGACCATTTCTGTCAGAAAATCTGAAACAAGACGCGAGCACATTGAGAGAGTCTGCTCAGAGTTAAAAGAAGGAAAACGTCGGCCTTGTTGCTGGCCCGGCTGTCCGCATCGTTAAAATATTCGCTGATATAAAAAATAAACAGCCCAAACATTTTATCCCCGATACCTCGCCAACCCAATCCAATTCTCAAAAACCCTCCCAAACAAAATCAAGCCGCCCTCTTAGCCACCTTCATAGAAACCGCAGTCAAAATAACCATAAGCAGAATCTCGCCCCCCAAATACAAAGCAGACATACCCATTTCCATTATCGGCGCGCCGAACAAAATAACTTTATTCAGCGCAGTAGCAGTAAGCACCAAAGGATTAAACTGCGCAATATATTTTATATTCCCTGTTATTGATTCAACAGGAAGAATCGTGTTTGAAAGGAACATCAGCAAAGAAGCGGCAATTATTGACGCAAGAATCGCGGTCTCCTCCGACTTGAAAGTGTATCCTATAAACATCCCGAGAAGCGTAAACACCGTCCCGCCAAGAAATACAATGAGCAAAGACTCACCAATCACCGGCGCAATATTTATATTCGTCAGCCAGAAAGTCCCGGCAAACAAAACAGCCAGCTGCAGTAAAAGTATAAGCATAACTGTGATATAAATTCCGAAAACAAAAGTAGAATCGCGCGTCGGTGTTATAAAATTCCTGAAAAAAGCTTTTGTTTTCTTCTCATTAAGAACAAGCGTAGTAGATAAAATAACACTGCCAAAAAGCACAACTAAAGAAATCAACAGCGGAAAAATATAATTCCAGTTGCTCTCCTCTGCAGTCAGCGGCTTTATCGTCGTTTTAATCGGCGACGCAACCTTTTCAGCTTCAGTGATTGTAACGCTGTTAAGTTCATTTAATATTGTTTCAATATTTGTCGCGACTCCAGTAATTATCATACGTGCTTTAGCAGATTCTTCAGTAATGCTCTGCGCAGTTTCTGTAAGAGAACTCTTTGAGTTGTCTATCTCCGTCAGGTCGCTGATTGCCTGATCCAATTTCTCATCCAAGTCGTCCTCCGCTGAACTGCTCAAATTAAGAGAATGCAAAATATCTTTCGCCTCGTTAAGTCCGGCAATTGTATCATTCACATCAGGAATATTTGAAGCAATTTCCTGCGTGCTTTCCTCAATCACCCTCGCCGTCAAAATCGCATTATTCAACCCTTCTCTTTCATTCGGCAAATCCTCTTTAGCGCTCGCAATTGTATCTATAAGATTCTGCGCCAGCACAACGCCCAATTCAGATGCCTTTGTTTCTATATTTTTATTTACTTTATTCACCAAAATATAAGCAATATTCGTCCTTGAATTATCAACATAAAAAGTCGCCGGCTGTTCATTGCCCTCTGTTGAAAGCGCCTTTGGAAAAACAATGCAGATATGAGCCGTGCTTTTCTTCACAGAATCAACACAAGCACTTTCTGTTTCAAGTTTCTGCACAAAAAATGCCTCAGACTCAAGATTTTTTATTATCTCGTCGCTTAAACCGCTGTACTCTTCAGAATAAACTCCAACATTTATCCCGGACAGCGACGAAGAATTAAACGCAGTCCCAGCCATAAACACTATCAATATCGGAGCAAGCAAAATAACAAGCGCAGATATTTTTGACCTCCCGAATATTTTCAGGTTCTTTCCAATAATGCTAATTAAGCTTCTCATTGCTCTCCTCCTCAACATTCTCCAAATGCCCCTCAATAACTTCTAAAACATCGTCGGGCAGCACAGCTTCTTCGTCTGCATGCTCTCTCAAAACTTTTTCTATCGCTTCTGGAGTTATATTTTTAGGAACCTCTGCTTCAGGGTCTTTTATCTCTTTAATCTTTTTTATTATCTCGTGCTTATCGTCTTTCTTAAGATTCTTTATTCTCTTTACCAAATGATTTATCTTTGATTCATTTTCTTTCTCAATCTCGTCCCTTTTCTGTGAAAAGATTTTAGTGAAAACTCCTTCAATATTGCTTTTGCCGTATTTTTGTTTTATCTTTTTAGGGTCGCCTTCTTCAATAATTTTTTTGTTGAACAAAATTGCAATCCTGTCGCATATCTCATCAACCTCCTGCATAAGCTGCGTCGTCAAAACAATTGTCGTTCCTTTTTTGTTTATATCTCTGATTAAATTAAGCATATTTTTTCTTAGTAGAGGGTCAAGGTCTGCCGTCGGCTCATCCATAATTAAAACCTGCGGATTGTGCACCAGCGCGCATGCAATGTCAAGTCTTTTTTTCATCCCGATTGAAAGATTTTCCGCAAGAGTATTTGCAGCAGCCGAAAGCCCGACGAGCCTGATCAGTTCATTATATCTTTCTTTAATAAAATTATTTTTCAGTCCATACAATTTTCCAAAATGAAAAATATTTTCTTTGACAGATAATTTCTCGTAAAAAGAGCCGTCTTCCGTCGCGAAGCCGTATAATTTTTCAATGTCGCCCATTTCCCTGTTTATATTTTTTCTTAAATATGTGACTTCGCCTTTCGTGGGCTTGTAAAACCCTACAAGAAGTTTTAGTATTGTCGTCTTGCCCTCGCCTGAAGCGCCTATAATGCCGACGATTTCTTTCTCCGGAATAGTCAAATTAATAGCGTCAAGAACCTGATTCTTGCCGAACTTTTTGCTCACCTCTTTTAGCTGAATTAGCTCATCATCCATAACATGGAGAGTATATTCCTACTTTTAAATATTCTTCTATTAATTATTAATTGATAATGTAACCTTATCGTCATCTGGTTTTTTACCAGAAGCTATTAAATAACACCTATAAATTCAGCATTAATGTTTGCAAGCATAATTAATCTTTTACCCTCGATAAATCTCTCAACTTAATATTATCCTATCAATAATCCAAATTTTTAATAATTATTTCATGATGCAATTTTGGACAAAGTGACGTTAACTATATAATATCTTATTAATCATATTATAACACTAACAAAACAAATCCCAAAATCACCCCAATCCAAATTCCACATTCAGCCCTTTTTCATTTATCCCATAACCGCGCAGCGGCAGATTAACAGGGATATTTGCAACATAAACCTTGTTTTTTCCTATTGCCTTTACCTCATACCCATTTTCAAGTTTTGAAACAAAAATATCATCAATATTTTCAATCCCCGGCGCCTTAACTTCATAAACAACTTTATCGCTGAATCTCCTGACATCTGCTTTTGCGTCTGACCTCGGCAATTTAGCCATTCTATTAATCTGCTCATCTGTGATAACCTTTCTTGCTTTTTTCTGCTCTTTATGTTTGTGCGCAACAGGCCCTCCAATTCTTATGCTTATTCCGTTTGGAAATCTCTGTATCTCTGCGTTGACATTTTTATCCTCAAGAGTATCCCCTTCAAAATTATTCATCTGTCTCTCAAGACTTTTAGCAAAATTCTTTATCAAAGAATCAATCATTCTCTCACTTATCCCCAACCCGCCACCCCCAATCAAAGGCGCCCCCAAAACCTCGTCGCTCTTTCCAAGCATCCCAAAATCCCGCATATCTTTCTCCGGATTTCTCAAATCGCCTCCGCAAAAAGGGCAAAAACTATAACTCTCCTTCAGCTTCCCTTCACATCTCCCGCATCTTTTTCCATTGAACATAAATTTATTATATAAGCCGAAGCTTTTAAACTTTCGTATATAACACTCCAATTTAGTTCTTCAGTTTTTTATATTCACCCCCCATGTATAAAATTCTTAAACCAAACCAAATCCGACCGAACCATCTTAAACGGATGATGCCAGTCAACACTTAACCCTTGTATCCTGTCGGTCTTTCTCTCTTCTTTTATCTGCGGCAAAAAGAACAAAGCATTCATTATCATAAGCAAAGAAGAAATCAAAAAAACAAAAAATATCGGCTTCATAAAATCAATCTGCAGATATTCAATTAAAAATCCCCCCGCCAAGCTCCCTATCAAAGTCCCGCCCCCCGCAAGCAGCGAAGTGTAAGCAAAGCACAGCCCCCTTTTCTGCGGCGAAACAGAGTCGTAAGAAAAATTAGTAACTGCAATTATAAAAGCAGCGTTGGCAATCCCTGAAATCAGCCCCGGAAGCAAAATCAAAAGTATCGGACTGCTTATAAAAATCCACAATATCGGCACAATAGGAAACAAAATTCCCGAGACATACATCAGCTTGACATTCCCGTACTCGTCGGAAAACTTCCCCGCCAAAGGATTAAACAAAAGGTAAAAAGCAGTAGAGCTCATTGAAACAATTGTAAAAGTAAAATAATTAAAGTTAAGATTATCAAGCATATAAACAGCAAAAAACGGCGACGACAACATTACAGAAAAATAAAACCCCGCCTGAAAAAACGAAAACTTCCCATAATTATCAAACCTCTTTACAAAATCTTTAAAAGAAAAATAATATCCTTTTTTAAGAACAAGCTTAGGATTGAAAATTTTCTTGACTAAATTCCTCGCAGTAATTCTAAAAACCAAAGATATCACAAAAATCAAAGTGAACCCGGCTAAAACATATCCGCGCGTCTTAAAAATATCCAATATAAATCCTGCGATAATAAATGTAACAAGCCCGACAAATCCGTTGATCCTGTTTTTTTTGGAGAAATATTTTCCCTTCTGCTCCGACGGAACAATATCGCCAAGCCATGAAAACCACGCAACATCACCGGCAGCCCAAATGTATGAAACAAGAACAGCCCAAACCAAAATCAAAAAATATGGCAGATAATTTAAAAGAAGCCCTTTCCACGACAAATAAATAATAAGAACCATCGGAATGTAAAGCAAAATATGAAGCAGTTTTGAAAGCAGAATAATCCTTTTTCTCGGATATTTTTCCATAAGTCTGCTCCCCCTCAAATGCCCGAGAGGAGTCATCAGCCCCGAAAGCGCGCTCAAAAGCCCGACGTGAAAACTATTCCCGCCGACAGCCAACGCAAACGGAGTCATGTAAGAGCTTGACATACTTATTGCAGTTGAAGTCAAAGACCCCTCCGCAAGAACCGTCTTCATCGCCTTCTCCTTGGAGTGAGTCACATAATTAGAATCCTGAATTACGATCTCGTCTTTTTTTCTCGGCATGATATAATTATATGGGATTAGTTAATAAAGATTTTTAAAAACCTCCTGCATAAATAAAAATGCGCCGACAAGCAAAAACTTTTAGAAAAAGTTTTCCTCTGGCTTTCAAAACTATAGTCGACGACTTTAAAATTTTCCCAATTTGTCGTTGACTATTTAGGGAAAGACCTATGTCTTTCACTATACAATTGCTTTTGCTTTGCAAAAGTTATCTGCGTATGCACAGAACTAAGGGAATTTTTAATTCCCTAAATGCGCCGACCGGGAATTGAACCCGGGTCGCGAGCTTGGGAAGCTCGAATCATACCATTAGACCATCAGCGCACACAAAAACCCTCTGCACAAATCTTTAAATATCCTTCGCTAATTAAAGTTTTATGGCAACAAGGCAAATCCGTTGGAACGTCCGCTCTGAATCAGAGCCGGAGAGGCACGAATATCTCTTATTAATAATCAACGACGCAAGAGAAAAAGAAAGAATTATCCAAAAATTAATGGAACAGCTCGCCCCCACAAATGATATGAAAATAGTTACAGAAGGAAGAATAGATAGAATTCCATATGAACTAATTTCATTTACAAGCCCGCATCCTAAATCAAGAATAAGCTGGAGCAAAGTCTATCGGGGAAAAAGCGTCAGAGATAATAATCTCTATCAAAGAAGACATCCAGACGATTTAGAAAATTATATAATTGAGCATATTGCGCAATTATCAAGGTAATCAGTTAAATTTTTATACAAACTTCTTATAATCTTTATATGAAAAAAACATTTTATGTCACAACCCCGATATACTACCCTAACGATATCCCCCATCTTGGCCACGCTTATACAACAATTGCAGCAGATGTCTTAGCACGCTGGCACAAATTATTAGGCAAAGAAGTATTCTTCCTGACAGGCACAGACGAGCACGGCAAAAAAATAGCAAACGCTGCAGCATCACAAAACTTATCTCCAAAAGAATTTACCGATAAACTAATTCCAGAATTTAAGAAATCATGGGCGACATTAAACATAAAATATGACAGATTTATAAGAACAACAGACAAAGACCACGAGAAAATAGTCAAAGAAATATTGCAAAAAGTTTATGACAAAGGCGACATCTACAAAGGGATTTACGAAGGGCTGTATTGCGTCGGATGCGAAGCCTACTACACTGAAAAAGACGCGCCAAATTTAAAATGCCCCATACATGAAAAGCCCCTTGAAAATTTAAAAGAAGAATCTTATTTTTTCAGATTATCAAAATACCAAAAATTCCTTCTTGATTTGTACAAAAAAAATCCGGAGTTTATCTCTCCAAAATCAAAGCAAAAAGAAATAATTAATAGGATAAAATCTGGATTGAAAGATTTCAGTATTTCAAGAACATCATTTGACTGGGGAATTCCCTTGCCATTTGACAAGAATCACGTAACCTATGTTTGGTTTGATGCGTTAATCAATTATTATTCTGCAACAAGAAGCTCTAAAAGTTTAAACAAATTCTGGCCGGCAGATGTTCATATAATCGGAAAAGATATACTTTGGTTTCATTCGGTATACTGGCCTGCAATGCTAAAATCCGCAGGAATTGAAATTCCGAAAAAAGTATTTGCCCACGGCTGGTGGACAATAAACAGCAAAAAAATGGGAAAATCAGCAGGGAATGCCCTAAACATTGACAACCTTGTCAGTATTGCAGGCGTTGATTCTGCCCGCTATTTCTTATTAAGAGAAGCATCTTTTGGCGACGACGGCGACTTCTCCGAAGAAGCTTTAATAAACCGCCACAACAACGAGCTCGCAAACAAACTGGGAAATTTAGTTTCCCGCGTTAGTGCACTCGCAGAAAAATACGGCCTGGAAAAAACAAAAACCTCTCTAAAAATTCCAGAAAATAAAATATCTAAACTAATTGAAAACTTGGAATTTGACAAAGCCCTAAATGAAATCTTTTCATTCATAGACAAATGCAACGAATACGTCCAGCACAAAAAACCATGGGAGACTCAAGACAAAAAAGTCCTCTATGAATTAGCAGATGCAATAAAAAACATCGCGATCCTGTTAAGCCCCTTTATCCCCGAAACCGCGGAAAAAATAGCTGAAACTTTTAATTTTAATATCTCATTGGAAGAATTAAACAAACCATTAAAGATAACAAGGGTTAAAAAGTCGGAAATCTTGTTTAAAAAGATATGAAAAAAATAATTTTATTTGTGTTATTAGTTATAATCCTAATTGGAATATTTTCATTCTTTATATTTTCGGGTGAGAAAGATAAAACTAATGATAATAAAATACCTCAGGGGAATAATCAAAACATAATCGGCTTATGGGGTTCTGTTGAATTTTATATGATGGACTTAACTGCCAACCAATGGACTATCATTACATCCCCACAACAAACTTTAATTGAGTTTTATAACGATGGAAAAATGTGTGGAGAGATTAGCGGTCCGCCAGAATATAATTGTTTCAGGTATGATACTTATCAAGTTAATGGAAATATAATTAATGTTCAGCAGACAGATGTTGTTGGACCCCCTACCCGTTTTGTTTATAGATTCATTGATAATAAACTAGAATTAATTGGACAAGGGCAGGATCCAACAAGCCGACAATGGACTGATTTCTCAAAGATTATTTATGAAAGAATAGAAAGAAGTTAAAATGCCAGAAGAAAACAAAATCACCTTAAAGAACTTCCAAAAACTAGATTTAAGAGTAGGCAAAATCCTGGAGATAGAAGACCATCCAAATGCAGGCAAGTTGCTAGTCTTAAAAGTTGACCTCGGAGAAGAATCGCCAAGAACAATCGTCGCCGGCTTAAAAAACCATTGCAAAAAAGAAGAATTAAAAAACAAAAAAGCAATTTTCATCGCGAATCTTGAACCCGCAATAATACGCGGCGTTGAAAGCAACGGCATGATTCTCGCGGCTTCAACAGAAAACAAAGAAAAAGTTGTTATCCTTGTTCCTGAAAAAGATATTGACGTCGGAAGCAAGGTTAGTTAAAATCAACTTAGTCTTCTTAAAACAGTCCTTGGCAAAACTCTTTCAGTCAAAGCATGAGCAATTTCTTCTTTTGGAATATCAAGCTCTCTTCCAACCCATTTAATATATCGCCGAGATTCTTTTAATAATTCGTCATCTCCATTTTGAGAGACCTTTTCATATAACCCTAATAAGTTATTATTAATTTCCCTCAACATCTTTTTATCCTTTCTCTGCTCTTCAGAAAGGTGAGGTAAATCCCCATAAACAAGTCCTCTAAGTTCTTTAGCATAATCTCTTCCATTTCCGTCATTCATCAAAACCATTTCAACTCCCTCATTTGCATCAACAGCAACATTTTCTGCCTTTAAATTATTTTCTATTCTCGCATATCTACTATTCTGGCTTTCTAATATCCGTTCAACCCTTCTTAACAACCCGCTATATTTTGCAACCCTATCCAAATCATCATCCAACTTCTTTTTTAATTTAACCGAGTAATCATTTAATTCTCCCAAAATACCTCTTATCATTTCATCACTCAATCCATCTCTCCCAATCTCCTCCAAATCCGCTTCCAAAATTCTCGCATAATTAGTAATATTAACAAGACTTTTATCATTTCTTAAGCGAGTAATAACCTCTGTTGCTCTTCTCTTTAATCCATCATCTCTCAATTCTTCAAAAGCTTCACCAGCATTATCAAAAGACTTATAAGCTTCAGCCAATAATTTAGCGTTTCCTTCCTCGTCGCCTCTTCTCAATCCTTCATAAAAACCCGCAGCCCCAACAAGAACCTTATTATGAATAACCCTCTGCTCTTTGTTTTCTCCTATTTCTTCAAGTTTCTGCCTGCTAAAATCTTTATAAATTTTTTCAGAAAGCAATTCAGGTCTAACTACCCTCTTCCCAGCAAAATGCCTTTTATTCTTCTTCCCAAAAAGCTTGCCAATTAATCCAAATACCATTAAAACCCTACAAAACCTTATTATTTAAAGTTTTATGTTGTGTAAAAAAATTTCATCTCAATAATCAAAATCCGAAACCGATATAGAATGTGCCATTAGCAAATCCTTAATTTTTTTATATCTCCAAAGATTTTTATTGTCAAACTCGCAATCTAAATATTCATTAAACTTGCCATACTTCATTAAAAAGGCATTCTTTTCATCAATCAAATAAAAATCTTTAATATCTACACCAAACTCTTCAATCTTTTCTTTAGTTATAATTCTTATATCTATGCCATATTTAACTCTTTTTTTATAAACATACAATGACCACTTAGTATACTCATTTAAAGGAAATTTAACCAATCTAACCCATGAGAATTTTACCCCCTCTTTAACCTTGGACTCAATAAACTCATGCCATTCTTTCATCAAATCCATATCAATCTCGTTTTTTTCTCTCCATTGTTTCTCAATTTCATTTTGCAACACATCACTTCCATCAGAAAAATACTCCTGTAACGCTTCAAATCTAAATATCTCATTGCCAGATTTGTCTAATTCTTCTCCTAAATCCATAACTAAATTAATACTCCGATTATTATAAATAATTCTATATTTTTATAACAAAACAAATCATCTCCCAAAAACCCTCTGCATCAAACTCGGCTCCCGATAAGAAATATTCCCAATCCTCGCCGCAATTCTTTTGTAAGCCCTTGACGACTTTGAGTAAGGATAATTGTGCAAAACAGCGTCCTTATTTCTCAAAGATGCAAGAACCTTATTATCTTCAGGAACAACGCCCAAAATAGGAACATCAAGCATCTCCTGAATATTTGAAACTGACATTTCATGTCTGTTTCCTTTAACCCTCGTAACTATAACCCCCTTAACACTCTTGCCTAATTCTTCCGCCATTTTTATCGTCTTCAATGCATCAGTTACAGCGGTAATTTCAGGATTCGTCACAACAATAAGCTCGTCAGCCGCCTCAATTGAACTTATCGCTTCCTCGCCAAGCCCCGCAGCCGAGTCAAAAATAACATAATCAGCCATCGTCCTCAACTTTTTCGCAATTTCTTTCAGTTTCTTATGATTAAGTCTTCTTAATTCCTTAACAGACAAAGAACTCGGAATTATTTTTGTCCCTGACTCATGCTCATAAATAGCGTCGGAAACATCTGCTTTGCCCATCATAACATGGTTCAGATTCACCGGCACAATCGGCGCCCCAAGATGCAGCCCCACATTTGGCGTAGTTAAATTAGCATCAACAACAATAACATCTTTCCCAAAAAAATTCAGCGCAGCGCCCAAATTAATCGCAGTCGTAGTCTTCCCCACACCGCCCTTTCCAGAAGTTACAGTAATTATTTTCATAAATTATTATTAATGTCATTTAAGTAAAACAAATTATTTGAGATAGCTTATAAACCTTTCTAAGATTTCCGCGTATTCGCCAAGTTTCTCGAGGTTAATATTAAATATTTTATCTTGATAGCTGACTTTCAGATTCACGCCCTTCCTGAATTCGCTCTCCCTGACTTTGTCAAGCTTCTCTATATCTCTAAAAAACTCATATAACTCCAAAGTCTCAGCCGCAACAGAAACATCAGCGTAAATTTTCTTCAGTTGTATCAACTTAGCCCTCGGCGCATCAGGCACAGGCTTCCATTTTTTCCCCGCCTTAACAATAAGCACATCAATCGCTTTGTCAATCATAACTTTCCATCTAAGCAGTAGATTTATTATTACATCACAGGTTTTGGTATACTTAAGGCTTACATACAAAAGATGGTCGGCACTAATTTTTTCCTTAATAACATCATCCATAGACATATATGATCACCATTTAGTGAAAATAACAAGGATTCAGGTCTTTTTATACTTTTCTAAAAAAACAAAGGAAAATCACCTGCTATCACTTATTAGTAAAATTTGGAATTTTAGCTATCTATAAGTTTCAAAATAGCTTCTGCAATACAGGAAACTTGCTCGTCCATCACAAAACAATCTTCAAGTTTACTGCATAAGGAAGAAATTTAGCCGCCAAGTTTTAAAATTGCTTCTGCAATACAGGAAACTTGCTCGTCCATCACAAAACAATCTTCAAGTTTACTGCATAAGGAAGAAATTCACTCTCTGTACTTTTATAATCTTTCACATTCTCCCATAACCTTGCATTCTTCCATCGCGAGCCTTTCTTTTAACTTCCACATCCCAGCAAAGCCTATCAATTTTCCCAGGAAAACTTGATCTGCCCCAAGCAAACAAGGCATTTCTATTATACTGATCTATCTCAGTCATATAACCTATCGCCTCTGCAAATTCTCCATTGGGCTCTATTCCTAATTCACGATGTGCTTCCCCAAGCCTTCTATAAACTTCAGGGTTAACAAAATGCTTTCTTAAAATTTCATGAATCTTACCAAATAATTCGCCAGATCTATTTCTATCTTTAGATCTTTCAATTACTTCAACAACTGTTCCATCAACAATTAAAACATTAGGTCCAACCAATCCCCTACCGCCATCTACCATATCAGAGGGTTCATGCAACTTATCAATCTCAACAAGTATTAATTCAAGAGACTCCTTATCACTATCAGATAATCTCACTTGACAATAAGGGTCTTTTAACATTCTACTAAAATCATTATTCCTAAGCCATAAATATGCTGACAATTTATAAGCCACAACTATTTCAACCTAACTGCCTATTTAATAATTATTATGTTTATTTAGAGTATAATGGATTATCAACTTCACCCACCCAATTTTAAAATTGCTTCTGCAATGTCTCCCCCGCACTCATCCAAAACCCCCCGAACTTCATCCTCCCCCTTTCCCGTCTTCTCCATAACTAAATTAACATCGTCGTCGGAAATCCCCCCGCTTTCTTCCTCCCTTGCGTCTCCAGTAATCTGCCAGCTCTCCTGCCCATGCATAACAACTTTCATAACATTAGGATTTTCAATTATAATGTTCCCGCTGTCTCTTTCAATTACAACCCTGTTTGCTTCAACCTCGTCCTGCTTAATACCGAGCTGTTTCATCATTGCCTGCATCTTCTTCGGATTCAATCCGCCAAGTCCGCCTAACATAAATTTCTTGAGAAAACTAATTATTTAAATCTTTATTTATTATAAAATAAGTCTTCAAACCAAAAATTATCCGCGCCATGCTTTAATATAATGCACCAATTTAATCTTTCGGTTTTTTTTATTGGTGCGCTATTAGGGAACCAATGCCGAAAAACTTAGTTGGTTCACTATAAATACATCATTTTTACATCAAGATACTAATAAAATAAAATCAAAAGAATAACCTATGACCAAATTGATTTAAGTTAATAATTAGTCCTGCTATTGATTTGACTTAACCTTTCTTCGTCGCAATTTTCTCCCCGCACTCTGGACAAAACTTTTCATCCCCTTTCAAAACAAAAGCGCAGTTAGAACATTTAATCGGCTCAACTCTTCTTTCAATAATTGTCTTATACCCAAGTTTCCCGCCAGAAAGAATCTTTGAAATAGCGTCGTGGACAGCCGGATTATCCATCTGCTCCCTTAAATCTAAACAGCTTCCCATTTTCTCTTTTTAGGTTGTATTAAAATTAAGTATTTAAATTATAGTAAACGCATTTAATTTTTGTATGTTTTTATGCGTTTGCTAGACGTCAAGAATCTTCGCGAATTTAGATTCTTGAGCGCCTCAAGAACGCAATTGTCAGCATTCTTGATGTAGCCGGATGCATACGATTATTTAGTGCATTTACTATATTTGCGCAGGTTTCTGACCTTGTTCCACAATATTTGAAGTTTCTTGAAAGCAAATTTCATATCCTCTGTCGCACATAAATTCTCTAGCATGACTTCCCTTTACAAAATAATGCAGATTTAATTTTTGGACACTTAAATCTTCAGGAAAATGTGTAGGCCTTCCTAATCTCTGCGTTAAAGTCCTGAAAAATCCATCGCGATAAATAAAACCATCGCCAATTCTCAAAACAGGTCTGCTTCTTACAAAAATTCCTTTATCAATATCATTATCAAATTCACCATAATCTCTAAGCTCGTAAGACGATCTAACCCCTCTACCCTGGGCTCCGTTTGCAAAGCGGTAAACTAAAGCCACTTTTGCTAATCTTTCATCTCCTGCACCTCCATCATTATTTAACGCTCTTACCAATGCTCCGAAAAATTCTTTATGTTTTGGTTCAGGTATCTCAAAAACTCTTAATATCATAAATAATGCAAATAGACTCTATTTTTAAATATTTATATCATCAAGCCCCAATAGGCCAGAAAATCTTCAATGCCAAAACAAAAACAATTATTGCAATTAAAAAACCTATTACCGCCGACGGAGAAAATGTAAGCCGGCTTTTATATTCTGCATCATATCTCATCAAACCGCCGAATGCACCGGGCATTTGTATTTTATTTTCTACCATTTTTATTTATCCTTAATTGAAAAATGGTAGACTCAAAAATAAAATATTTTTGTTGTCAGCCATAATTTATAAAAAGATAAAGAGTATAAAAACTTATTGATTTTCTATTTTGAGTTTTTCATTTCAATAGACAAAAGGCACAAATCTCCAAGTCCTTTTCATATAATCCTTGTAGCCCTCCAAATTCCTGCACAAAAAATCCTCTTCAATTTTTATTCTGTATAAAATCGCAGGCAAAAACAAAACAAAAATTAAGAAAACTCCAAGCAAGTTTTTTAACGCCAAAGAGAAACCAATTAATTCAAGTAACAAACCAGTGTAAGACGGATGCCTTATATATTTATAAACACCTTTTTCAATAACTTTTTGTTTTTTCTGAATCTTCACAACAGGCACAAAGAAGTTGCCCAATATATGAACGGCCCATTGACGTAGGGCAAATCCGAATAACAAAATTGCAAAACCAATGTAAGCGAGAATTTTTGAGTTATATAAACCGATGTTAAAATAGTAAAGAAAAAAAGTAGCCAACAAAATAAAATAAATAATAAAAGTAATAAAATATAATGTTTTTTTATCTTCTTTACTATCTCTATTCCGAAAAAATATTCTCATCTCAAAAATCAGCACGATTGCAAAAACAAACCAAAAAATATACCTAAAACTCACTTCTCCTCCAACTTCCTCAAAAACTTTCCCTTATCTCTCCCAGAAACTTCCTTCCCCCACAAAACAAAAATCCTGTTGATGCGGGACCAATATTTTCGCGGCACAAATTTCATAAGCTCCTCTTCTGTCTTATTCCTATTTTTAGTTTTAACAAATCCAAAAACATTTGATATTCTATGCACATGCGTATCAACAGTTATTCCGTCTTTTCCATACACCTCGCTCAAAACCAAATTTGCGGTCTTTCTACCAACGCCGGGAAGTTTAATTAAGTCATCAAGAGTTGAAGGAATCTTCCCTCTAAAATCCTCAACAAGCATCTTTGCAGAACCAATAACATTCTTAGATTTTGTTTTGTTGTAATTTAATCCCTTAAAAATTTTTAAAACATCTTCGTATTTTGCCTCTGCGAGAGCTTCTAAACTTTTATATTTGTCAAACAAATTTTCGGCAATGCGAATCGTAGTCTCGTCCCGTGATTGAGCAGACATTATCGTCGCAATTAAAATCTACCAATCCTGCCCCCAACCCTCGGCAGCAAGTCTCTTTTCATATTTCAAATATTTTTTCTCGGCTTTTTTAAATATTTTCAGAAAATATTGTCTTTTGTTCATACTAAAAATCCTCCTTAAAAAATTCACTAACGCTGTTAATAAATTCTTTTGTATCATTTCCCATATCTTCAATTGCATTGAAAATAATTTCATCATTAATCTTGCCGTATTCATGAGCCAAAATATTTCTCATCCCCTTCGCGTCTTTCAATTTTGCAGCTAAAATCTCAGAAATTATTCCAGCATCTTTCAAAATATCAAAAGCCTGCTTGTCATCTTCAGGCGCAGGCAAAGACTTTTCTTTAATAACCAAAAAAGCTAAATCAACTAAGCTTTCAATAATTATCTCCAAGCACCTTTCACACATTAACCTGATCTTAAAATTTCCGGAATATCTTTCAAAATCCCTCGGATTGACATCGTCAAGTTTCTCTAAATACTGCTGAATCTCCTCAATTTTATCATTAATTCTATTTATCTTATTCATTTTTTATAAATAACTCTCCCATAAGCATCAATTTCATTCTGAACTTTTTCCGGGAGAACATTATAAACCTGAATATCAACTAATTCATTTACTCTCCCAGAAACATAAACTCTGAATTCAGCAGCCTCCTTAGAGTTAATCTTGTTAAACTCAACCGCCATATCAATATCAGACCTGAATGTTCTCTTTCCTTCAATAGTAGAACCAAATAGAATAATTTTTTTAACCCTTGAAAAATATTTGCTGTTTAAAATAAATTCTTTAGCATCTTCAATAATCTCTTTTATTTGAGCACCATATTTTAATCCGAATTCATTTTCAAATTTTCCCGCATCTTTAATAAATTCAAACTTTTTTCTGATGTCTCTTGAAAGCCGGTTTTTTTCTGATTGAGTTAAGGAGATTCCAAAAAGCTGTTTTTCAATTATTTTAAGTTCTCTTTCTCCGAATATCTTTCTTGCTTTGCTCTTATTTTTCCTCAAAAATTCAATTAAACTCATATCTTAATGTATAATATAACCTTTATAAAGGTTATTATAACTATAATCAGGGTTATCATTTAGTTAGGATAACCTACTAATAATTTCTTCACTAAAACAAAAAACCTTAAAATACCTTTCTTCCTCACTCTTTCATGGCCTTACCAACATTAAATGAAATAAAATCCTGGTCTCCAGAAATAGAAAAGCAAATAACAGAACAATGGAAAAATTCAGAGCAATTCAATATTTCTCCAAATACAAAAAAGAAAATCTACTCAATTGACACGCCGCCTCCATATGTTAATTCTCCTGTCCACATTGCGCAGGCAGTTACCTACTGCTACATGGATTTTTTTGCGCGCTATAAAAGAATGAAAGGATTTGATGTATTATTCCCCCTTGGCTTGGACAGAAATGGGCTTCCAATTGAAATGGCCGCAGAAAAAAAGTTTAATATCTCTCCATTTAATATGGAAAGAGAAAAATTTATAGAATATTGCGAGAAAATAATAAATGAAAGCTCAGAAGACACAAAAGAAAGTTTCGCCAGATTGGGAATTTCATTCACATCATACAAAGAAGGAAATCATTTAGGTTCTATTTACAAAACAGATTCTCCAAAATACCGTACTCTAACACAATCAACATTCATAGATTTATACAAAAAAGGTCTGATATATGAAGAAGATTACCTGACAAATTGGGATCCAAAATTAAGGACAACAATAGCAGATTCAGAAATAGAACGGGAAGAAAAAGAAACATTTCTCAATTATGTAAAGTTTAAAATAAAAAACTCAAGTGAATCAATAACTATTGCAACAACGCGCCCAGAGCTATTATGCACTGCGGCAGTAATTATTTACAATCCTTCTGATAAAAGATACAAAAATCTCAAAAATAAAAAAGCAATAACCCCTTTGTTTGATATTGAAGTTCCAATAATAGAACATCATGAAGCAGACCCTAATTTCGGTTCAGGGCTTGTCTTTATGAGCAAAAGCGCCGGCGACCAAGATGCCGTTCGTTTCTTAAGAGAGATGGGAATAAAGCCGGTTTCAGCAATAAATTTAGACGGAAAAATGAACGAGCATGCAAAAGAGTTCCAAGGGTTAAAAACTAAAGAAGCAAGAGAAAAAATAATTGAAAAAATAAAAAGCTTGAATTTGCTGGAAAAGCAGGAAAAAATAATCCACTCTGTGCCCATAGCAGAGCGTTCGGGCGCTGAAATAGAATTTGTATCAATTCCGGAGTTTTATTTAAAACAATTAGAATTCAAAAAAGAAATAAAAAAAATTGCAGGAGAAATAAAATTTTACCCAAAAGAAGCGAAAAAACTTCTTAATAACTGGATAGATTCTTTAGCAATTGATTGGCCTATTTCAAGACGAAGATTTTATGCAACGCCGATTCCACTATGGCATTCCAGAGATAAAATTTCCATTGCCCTGCCTCCAAAGGGCAGATATTATATTCCTTGGAAAGAGTCGCCTCCAAAAGATGCAGATATTTACAAAAATGAAAAGCCGACTGGAAAAAAAGTAAAAGATTTTCCAAATTTAAAATGGGATGGTGAGACTCGCGTATTGGATACTTGGATGGACTCATCAATATCAGAGTTTTATATAATAAATTACCCGTCAGATTTCTCAAAAAAAGCATTCCCTGTTTCTTTAAGGCCGCAAGGAAAAGAAATCGTAAGAACATGGTTGTATTACACTCTGCTTCGCGGATATCTTGAAGCTAAAAAACCTTGTTTTGAAGAAGTTTGGATTCACCAGCATCTTACCGACGACAAAGGAAAAAAAATGTCTAAATCAAAAGGCAATTTAATAAGCCCAAAAGAATTAATAACTCAATTTGGAGCAGAAGCAATCCGCCTATGGGGGGCAACAGAAGGAAATCTTTCAAAGCAAGACCTGAAGGTTTCAAAAGAAAGAATACAGGGAGAATTAAAAACATTAAACAAAATCATTAATGCAGCAAAGTTTATTCACCTATTCCAAAAGCCAAAAACAAAACCAAAGTTAACCTCTCTTGATAAATTATTTATTGATTGCATAGAAGACTTGACGCAAAAAACAGAAAAGAATTATGAAAATTACGATTTTTACACTCCTGCTTCAGCGCTTAAAAAATTTCTATGGGAGACGCTGGCGTCAAATTATCTTGAAATTATAAAGTCTCGTGCATACAATCATGAGAATTTATTTTCAAAAGAAGAACAGATGTCTGCGCATTACACCCTTCATTTTTTGCTTGAGCGTTTCTTAACTTTAATCTATCCAATCATACCTCAAATAACCTCCACTATAGCAAAGGAAAATAAAATAGACCTTCTGCATGAGAAATTCCCAAAGCACACAAAAGTTTCGTCAGATTTAAAACTCATAAATAAAATTTTAGATTTTAATTCACTCATCTGGAAAGCCAAAAAAGAAAAAGGCATTTCATTAAAAGAACCAATTGAAGGAATTAAAATTCCTGCTGAACTTAAAGATTTTGAAAAAGATTTTATGGAGTGTCATAGATTGCGATGATAATGTATAAATTTGAAGAGGCTTAATAAAATATGGGAATGTTTGATTATATTAAATGCGAGATTAATTTGCCTGACACAAATAAAAAAATGCAAAAAAGGATTTTTCAGACAAAAAGCTTCGGATGTTTTTTAGATACTTACATCATTACAAAAGATAAAAAATTAATCCTCATATCAAAAGAAGGAAATAAAACAATCACTTACCATGGCGATATAAACTTTTATACCTCTACAGGGAGTCATGAAGATAAAACATTTAAATGGTATGAATACGTCGCACGATTTACTAATGGGAAAGTTGAGAACATAAAGAAAATCACAAAACCCAACCTTTATTAATCATTCTTCTTATGTGTAAAAATGGACGACAAACAAAAACTTCAGCTTGAAGAAGAAATAGAAGAGCTTGAATCCATCAGAGGGAGGCACACAGAGCTCGTAACAGTAATGATACCGGCAGGTTTCAACATTCATGTAATTACAAAGCAATTAGAAGCCGAGAAATCAACTGCAGCGAATATAAAATCCAAACAGACAAGAACCGCAGTAGCAGACTCATTGGAAAGAATTATCCGCGAAATAAAAAACTACAAAAAAACCCCGGACAACGGCCTTGCACTATATGCAGGAAATGTTTCTGAGAATGAAGGCACACAAGACATAAAACTCTGGGCAATAGAGCCGCCAAAACCCCTCAACGTCAGAATGTATCGCTGCGACCAAACGTTTGTCACAGAACCATTAAGAGAACTGCTCCAAACCGACGAGGTTTACGGGCTCCTTGCAATAGACAGACAGGAAGCGACTATCGGAACATTAGAAGGCAAGCAAATCAAAGTAATTAGAAAATTAACTTCAGGAGTCCCCGGAAAAATAAAAGCAGGCGGCCAATCAAGCCAGAGATTTCACCGAGTCACAGAAGGGCTCGCAAAAGAATTTTTCAGAAGAGTTGCAGAAGCAATGAAAGAAATATTTTTTGACATGCCAAGATTAAAAGGAATTCTCGTCGGCGGCCCAATTCCTACAAAAGAAGAATTCCTCGTAGAAGGAGACTTAGTAACAAAACTAAAAGAAAAAGTAATTGCAGTAAAAGACATCGGCTATGTAGATGAACATGGGTTGAGACTATTAGTTGAGTCATCGCAGGAAGACATCGCAGAGCAGGAAATAATAAAAGAAAAAAAGATTCTTGAAGAATTTTTCAACACCCTCGGGAAAAACCCGGACAAAGCAGTCTACGGAGAAGAAAAAGTAAACAAAGCTCTTGAAAGAGGCGCAGCTGAAAAAATTCTTATCTCAACAAAATTAAACAAGCATGAAATCGCAGCAATTGAAAAAAAAGCAATAAATATCAGCGCCCATGTAATATTAATATCAACAGAAACCGACGAAGGCGTGCAATTTTACAACATCACGAAAGGCGTCGGGGCTATTTTGAGATTCGCGCTGGAATAATTATTTAAAGAATTTAGTTAACTTCTCCTCAGAAATCTCTTCAACATTTAAATTTCTCGGATAAAAAATAGAACCATAATTTATATAACTCCCAAAAGGATGCAAAACCCAGTTTATTTCATTTCCAACTTCTATTATATAATTATCACAATCTTCCATAACAAACTCATCAATAACTCCTGAAATTAAACTAACAGAATTTGAAGGAATCCTTCGCAAAGTTTTTAACATATCTTCACAAACAACACTGACAGGAATATGTTTTTTATCATTAAATTCTTCAGGTTCTCTCTTGATATATTTATCTAATTCTCTTAGTAATTTCTGAGCAAAAAAAGGCTCAACACCTACATAACCTCTTGCACCAGCAATTCTTGCAAACTCGTATCCTGCAACACCCCCTCCAGCACCTAAATCAACAACAACTTTATCTCTTAATCCCTTACACCAATTAATTAGTTCTCCATCATATTTAAATTTATCAGTAACATATCTGAAAATTCCTCCATCAGACTCAACAAGACTCCCAAAAGATAAATCCCTTCCTGCATCAACTTTAGCTATGAGTCCATTCTTAATATGGTCATGACTCGGTAAATCTCTTGCATCTATTTGAGGTATCTGTTCTTCAACAGGAACAATCAATCTTTCCATAAAGATCCTTCAAAAACATGTTATTTAAATCTTTCTATTTTATAACTAATAAGTAGTTACTTTATGATTTATTTGATAAACACGTTTTAAGAGGACTTAATAAATAAAAATCCTGAAAACACAAAAATCCTTATAAAATCACTCCCTATAAATTATCCATGTTCAGAAAAACTTTAGAATCAATCGCCTTATCAATTCCTTTATTAAGCTGTGGAATTCTTGTCCCAACCAGCGAAGACCCCTTTGTAAAAAATTTAATAGAACAAGGCTACAACCCTTATCACTCCGGTTCCTGCGGCCCTAATGCCCTTCATAAATTATTAAAGCAATTTGAAATTTATGCAGAGCCGAAGGATTTAAGCAGAGAAATTATTGAACAGAGCGCAATTGGAAATATTTTAAGAGCAATACCTTCGCTAGTTGACAGCGATTCAAGAAAAATAACCTGGCCGTGGGAAATAGAATCAATTCTTGAAAGATATTTAGGGGAAAGATATCAAATTAATAAAAAAACAGGAGCGCCAGACGAAATGGACAAATATTTTGCCAAAGCCGTCGGGGAAGGTAAAAAAGGCCTGATTCTTTTAAAAAAACGCGCAAAAATGGACCATCACTGGGCAGCTTTCCCAAGCAACCAATATCTGCTGGCTTTTTACGGCAGCGACACAATTGTGCTTTCAGTTTATTCGGTGGAGAAAAAATAAGATAAAAACAAACTCCATCCCCAACCACAACAAACCATATAAATCCCGCAATACCTACCCTATCATGGAAGTGAAAAAAAAAGACTTGGAGCTTGAAGCAAAGAATTTCTTTGAGTCCTACAAAAAAGAAATAGGAAAATCAATAAGAAAAGAAAACAAAGTCATTTACATAGATTTTAAATCCCTCGCCAAATTCTCGCCAAACATAGCCGACAAAATAATTGAAACGCCGGAAGAAATACTCGCTATCCTTGAAAATGTTCTTGATGAAACCGGTCTTCTAAAAGGTTCAAGAATTAGATTGGTTGACATGCCGCAATCCGCCACAGTGAAGATTCGGGAGATAAGGGCGAAGCATCTTGATCAATTAATAGTCATAGAAGGAATAGTCCGGCAGGCATCTGAAGTCCGCCCCCACGTCGTCAACGCAAGATTTGAATGCCCCACATGCGGCGCAATTTTATCAGTCCTCCAAATAGAAAAAAAATTCAGGGAGCCGTCAAGATGCTCATGCGGAAGAAAAGGCCTTTTCAAACTCCTGTCAAAAGAAATGGTTGACGCTCAAAGATTAGTAATAGAAGAATCCCCCGATTCATTAGATGGAGGAGAACAGCCAAGAAGAATAACTGTCTTCCTAAAAGAAGATTTAGTAGACCCAAAAATGGAAGAGAGAACAACTCCGGGAAGCAGAGTAAGAATCCTCGGGGTTTTAAAAGAAGTCCCAATACCTCTGCAAACCGGCTCAATATCAACAAGGTTTGACCTCGCTGTTGAAGCAAACAACGCAATTCCTTTGGAAGAAAGTTTTGACGATCTCAAAACAACAGAGGAAGACGAAGAGGAAATAAAAAAATTAGCAAAATCCCCGGAGGTTTTTGAGAGATTAACTTCAAGCATCTCGCCAAGTGTTTATGGCTACGAAGAAGTCAAAGAAGCATTGCTTTTGCAGATGTTTTCAGGCATAAAAAAACAAAAATCAGACGGAGGACACACGCGCGGAGACATTCACGTTCTTCTCGTCGGAGACCCAGGTGTTGCAAAATCAGTCACTCTAAAATTCATATCAAGAATCGCGCCAAAAGGAAGGTATGTTTCTGGGAAAGCCGCGACGGGCGCGGGATTGACGGCAGCTGTAGTAAAAGATGAATTCCTAAAAGGCTGGTCATTAGAAGCAGGCGCCATGGTTTTGTCAAACAAAGGAACAGTCTGCATTGACGAGATAGAAAAAATGGACGAGCACGACAGAGCAACAATGCACGAGGCAATGGAACAGCAGTCTGTAAGCATCTCCAAAGCAAACATCCAAGCGACATTGCGCTCCGAAACATCAGTCCTCGCCGCAGGCAACCCAAAGTTCGGAAGATTTGACCCATACACTCCAATCCCCCAGCAGATAAATATCTCGCCGGCGTTGTTAAGCAGGTTTGATGTAATTTTTATTTTAAGAGACCTGCCAAATAAGGTGCAGGATGAAGCAATAGCATCTCACGTTTTAGAAGAACACAAACAGAGAATAGTAAGGGATGTAATTGCTCCAGAATTTCTAAGAAAATACATCTCTTTCGCACGCAGACTCAAGCCCAAATTATCAGATGAGGCAGTTGAAGAAATAAAAGACTTCTATATAACATTAAGAAACAAATCAATAAGTTCAACAAACGAAATAAAACCCATACCAATAACAGCAAGGCAGTTGGAAGCAATAGTTCGTTTGTCAGAAGCCTGCGCAAAAATCCGCCTAAGCAGCGAGGTCACAATACAAGACGCAAAAAGGGCGATAAAACTTCTTAAATTTTCATTAACCCAAGTAGGCTACGACGAGGAAACGCAGACGTTTGACATAGACAGAGTCACAACAGGAATCCCGACGTCAAAAAGAAGCAAAATCGTAGTTGTAAAAGAAACAATCTCAAGAATGGAATCCCGCATAGGCAAATTAATCCCCCTTGAAGAATTAGAAAAAGAACTAGAAGGCAAAATGTCAAAAGAAGAAATTGATGAAGCCATAAACCAGCTCTCAAAAATCGGCGACGTCTTCAGGCCCAAGCAGGGGTATATTCAGAAATTGTAACCCAAAACAACAATCCTTAAATAACCCAATAAATATCTACCAAAATGCCTGAAGAATTCAAAAGACATATAGCATACAAATTAAAAATAGGTGACTTATTAAAAGGAAATATAATCCTAGACGGCGAGAGATTCAAATTTCTCCAGTTAAACGACAGGCAGGTGGCAAGAGTAAACGTCGTCGCAAACATAACTGACAAATATATTCAAAATGAAGAAAAAAAATTCGCTTCAATAACTCTTGACGACGCAACAGGGCAGATAAAAATCAAAGCGTTCGGCGAGGACATTGAAAAGTTCACAGGTTTTGAGCAGGGCGACACAATAATGCTCATAGGATTATTAAGGCAATGGAACAATGAAGTATATATCACTCCTGAAATAATAAAGAAAAAAGATCCATCTTACCTTTTATTAAGAAAACTTGAGACAGACCTTGAAAGCCCGAAGCCAATAGATAAATCGCAGTTAAGCGAAATAAAAGACAAAATAGTCAGCATAATAAAAAGAGAAGAAGAAAGAGGCGGAGCTGATATAAATGCAATTACAGAAGAATTAAAATCGTCGTCAGAAGCAATAAATCGGGAAATCCGCAGGCTTTTAGAAGAAGGTATAATTTATGAGCCGAGGCCGGGAAAGGTTAGGTATCTGGGATAATCTTATAAAATATAGACCATCTAATAAAACATGAAAAGAAATCTTTTAATAACATTAGGCGGGGCATTAACTGCGATAGGTTTTTATTTAGCTATTTATAATCCTGAAGAGAATAAAACGAAGAACATATCCTATAGTAATTCATCAAGTAAATTAAAAGAAAGAAAATTAGAAGATTTTGAGGATTTAAAAAGAATAGAACTACTAACTGAAGAAATTACTTCAATAAATAGGGGGCCAATAAATGAAGAAACAGAAAGATGGCCGGAGAGATTGGAAATAGCAGATAATATTACCAAATCCTTTTCCACACCATATCCGGATTATACTGCTCACATACAATTAATCAGGGATATGTTAGATGAGCTTGATGATACTGAACAGGATCTTATTGAGGGACATTTTAATAGGATACTTGTAAAAAACGGCGTTATAGCTCACAAATTTGTAGATCGTACTTCGTCTTCAAATAGTTATTACTTCTTAAGAATTGATGTAAAAGATAGCCCCACATTTTTTCCCAACATGCAAAATCTAAAACTTACATTTTTCTTTAGAGACTATCAAGAATCTTCAAGGATGGGGGGTTATGTAAATGGTTCTGTTATAATGCCTGCACAAGAAGAATCCGATTCAAGAATAGATGAACAAAAAATATTATTTGGTTATGAATTGGATCCTTATAAAAGAGATATATATGGAGGGCATAGATTTTGGTGGACACAACGTAAATATCTCAATTATCTTCCAAAATTTTTTTATAGACTACATTCAACTGTTGAAGACTCTTATGACACAACCTACTCTATACCTGATGGAACAGTAGAGAGTATCAAAAAAAGTTTAGAAAAAATATTTTGGTTTTAACAATAATCCCCTACTTCCCAAAACTCCCCTTCCTCTCCCTATTCAACCTCAAAGTCAGCCAAACAATAAACACAAATGCAATCAACAGCAAAACAAACCTTATCCAATTAGCAAAGTTCCTCCAATTAACAGCAGAGCCCCAGAACAAAGCCCAAATTCCCGAACCAATCAGCGCGCTCCCGACGGGCTCAACACTCAAAATAAAATATCCAATCAACAAAACAATAAGCCCGGCAATTAAAGAAATTATAAATACAACCTGCGAATGCGACTTCAATTCTTCTTCATATTCTTTATTGCAGAAGTCGCATTCTTTCACGCTGACAGCACATCCTTTGTCGTCGTAATTATAAACCGGCTGCCCCCCATCTATAGAGCACTGGCTTTCTTGCTCTCTTAACTCCGCGCTAAAACTGCAGTTTGCACCATAATCCACGCGGGATGGAATATTAAACTTCCCTAAATTGCAAAAATCTTCATACTCTGGACTCGGATTAAATGTCTCCACGCCCTGCCACAAAAGCAAGCCAAACACAACTACAATCCCAACTCCCAAAATTAAATTTTTCAAATTCATATATCTATATAACAATTTGAATATATAAATATTGTTAGGAGAAGATAAAGTAAACTTATCGTCATCTAATTTTTTATCAGATACCCTTAAATAACCTATACAGATTTAGCATTAATATTTGTAAAGATAATTTATATTTTACCCTCGATAAACCCCCTAACTTAATATTACAATATTTATAATGCAAATTTCTAATAATTATTTTAGAATGTGATCTTAGACAAAGTGACATTAACTATGCAATATCTTACAAAAACATCTGCCCATACTTAGGCCAATGAATCACAAGAATATAAGCGTGTAAAATAGCAAAAACAAGCGCAAGCCAAGTCCCTGTAAAATCAAGAAAAATGTGAAACAAAAGTATATTCGCAGTTATCGGCGCGAGTAAAACAGCTCCAAATGCAGACCATCTATCAAATATAAAAGTTAGTCCTGAAATAAAAAATATCACAAGCATAAAATAAAACATATATCCTGTCGCGAACAAAGCAGCCATAAAAGCCGCCCCTGCCTCGTTAAACTGCGGCGCAGGAAAAAGCTGAAAAAAACCGCTCACTGGAATAAAAACAAGATAGAGCCCCAAGATAATTTGAACTGTCCTCACTAATTTTTTGTTTCTTAGATTCATTATTAAGATAATGGAAAAGGATATTTAAATTTGTCTATGTAGTATCCCGAAATTATTTCCCAACGACAGATTTTTGGTGTTTCTCATTTTCTCATCTTCCTTATGAATGCTTCTGACGGCGTTTCCAGTTTATCAAAGTTCAATGCTCTGTGTGGTCTTAGGTCGTTGTACCAATAGATAAACTTTTCTTTCGTATCGAATGCGTGCCTGTTTCTGTCGTAGCATTCAAACCACTTTTCAATCTTGCCGTTGCTTTGCGGGTGTTTTATTTTGCAGAGTATCTGTTTAATCTCTCTTGATTTAAGGTAGTCTCTGAACCTTGAATCAGCGTCGACAATGTTGCTTGTGAACGTTGAGCCGTGGTCGCTTATACATTGTTTTATCTGCCCATGTTTCAAAGCTTCTTCCATTCCGATTATAGAATTATCTGTTGATTCTTTTTCATTCTCAACCAACGCAAGCAGTTTCCTGCTTGCATCATCCTCGACGCCAAAAATCCAAAGCCCATTGAGATAATGCCAATCAATATGCACTGCAGTGAGGCTATGCCGTCGTTCATATCTTATCCAGTTTTTCTTTCGCTTATCTCTCTTTCCTTTCTTTTCTGCGTAGCCAAGATAAACCAAAATCTGATGAATCCTGTTATGGCCTATGTGCTTTTTGTAATCTCTGTCAATCAATCTTTCTAAAGTGTCCGCAGACACCCTGTACTTTTCAAAAGCATTCTTTACAAGAATAATCTCCCATTCTTCAAAAGGTTTCCGAGGACGACCGGCAAGTTTCCCTATCTCCGGCATCTCTCCTGTTTTATCAAATGCCTCCTTCAGTTGATAAACTCTTCTCACACTTATTTTAGCAACTTTCCTTGCTTGATAAACTGTTTTGCCATCAGCAAGCCTTCTAAGTGTTTCAGTCAGCTTTGCCTGTGTCAATTTCATAGAGCTGTTTAGAACAGCCTTATGAAATAATTTCGGGATAACACATAAAATCCCCAAAAAGAAACATTTATAACAACAAAATCACAATAAAATAAAGCAGGAGGTAAAAAAAATGTCTACACAAGGATATTGCGTTAAATGCAAAAAGAAGGTTGAAATAAAAAACCCAGTTGAAACAAAAACAAAAAGGGGCACAAAGATAGCAAAAGGTAAATGCCCTCACTGCGGAACAACCGTTTGCAGAATGGGCGGAATTCAAAAATAAATCTATAGTTAACGACTTTAATTTTTCCCCAGTCTGTCGTTGACTACAGCAAGATTTGCTTGCAATTGCAAATATTGTGTGCTCAAGAACTTTGTTCTTGACATTTAGGGAAAGACTTTTGTCTTTCACTATAGATTTATTTATTATTTATAATCATGTGGATTAAAATACACAAATCTTACAGAAATGTTGTAGCTGTCTGTGACTCTGATTTAATTGGAAAAAAATTTGAAGAAGGCATAAAACAGCTCGACGTAAAAGATAGCTTCTACAAAGGAGAAGAAATTCCCCGCGAAAAACTAATTGAGGTAATGAAATTTCAGTCAAGAGAAGACTCAACTTTTAATATTGTCGGCGAAGAATCAATAAAAGCAGGAATAGAAGCAGGAGTAATTTCTGCGCAGGGGATTAAAAGAATTAAAGGAATTCCTTATGCACTTGTCCTATTGTAAGCTGAAATCATCACATTTAAAAACAAAACTCCTCAATAATTTAAATGGAAGACAAAAACAACTTCGGCGACTTTGAAGAAATTCATGAAGAGTCTTATAATGAGAACGGCCAGGACGGGCAGAATATTCCAGTAAGAGTGAGAATGCCTCGCAATAAGGAAATGATCGGAGTAATAATTCAAAGGCTCGGCGGCAACAAAATGGATGTTAAAACTACCGACGGCAAAACAAGAAACTGCCGCGTTCCTGGAAAATACAAAAGAAAGCTGTGGCTGCGCCCGAAAGATTTCGTTTTAATCACACCATGGGAGCATGACGGCAATAAAGGGGACGTTATCTACAAATACAGACCGGCAGAAATAATCCAATTAAACAAAAAAGGCGTCACAAAAACCCTGACAAATGAATTCTAAATCCCTAAATATGAACAATTCTGTCGCTTATATGGCAATTATTCAGAATTGTCCTATTAAAGAATTCTGTACAAAGGTTATATCGCCTACAGAATTATCTATACAATTAAAAACTATTTGCAATTAAATAAATCATGGAAAAAATATTTTTAGAAAAGCCTGCAGAAGCAAAGAAAGAAAAAAGATTTCTGGAAAAGCAGTTAAAAGTAAAAATCTCTTTTGAAAACAAATTTGCGGTTATAGAAGGCGAGCCGGTAAATGAATACGAAGCAATAATGGTCTTTGAAGCAATAAACCTCGGATTCTCGGCAAGAACAGCATCATTAATCACAGATGAAAATTTCATATTTGAAAAAATAAACATGAAAGATTACACAAAAAGAAAAAATCTTGACGTTGTCCGAGGAAGAATGATCGGCACGCACGGCAAAACCAAAAAAACAATAGAGCAGATATCTGGAAGCAAAATAAAAATAAAAGATAACACTGTTGCAATAATAGGCCCGGCAGAATCAATTTCAAATTCAATCACTGCAATAACAAATATAATAAGAGGCTCAAAGCAGGCAAATATGTATCGGTACCTTGAAAGAATAAATACTGAAAAAAGAAAAAGAAATTTTTATAGATAATTCCCTTGATTAGACTAGTGTTTTGGGAATTATCTCTCACGAGAATTCTGAACAAATTTTGTTGTATAGCATGAGACTCAAATAATTGAGCACGATTGCCTCATGCTATAGTCAAGGACGCTGAAATTTGACCATTTGCGCCTTGACTATCAAGGGAAAGACATACAATTTTAGTTAATTATTTATGTCTTTCACTATATATTCGCGGGACATAAAAGCAATGCTCAATTTTTTATGTCCTGCGTTATAATTATCAAAATTCTCCATAACAAATATTAAAAAATTAAAAATAAAATTAAGAGGATAATTATCTTCTCCTCGCAGTTCTTCTTGCAGTTGTTCGTCGTGCAGTTGTTCGTCGTGCTGAACTTCGTGCAGTGGATCTACTTGCAGTTCTTCTTGCAGTTGATCTTCGTGTAGAAGTTCTTGCTGCTGTTCTTCCTGCAGTGGATCTCCTTACAGTTGATCTTCGTGTAGAAGTTCTTGCTGCTCTTCTTGCTGTCATATAAATCACCTCTTTAAATAAAATAACCAATCATTATATTTAAAACTTTCTACAATTTTTCTTGCAGCAAATATCATAAAATTCAGCATCTGATTTTATCGTCGGAAAATCACATCGTTAATTTTGCGCAGCAAACTCAAATCAAAAATCAATTCTGCAAAGCTCTGCATACAAGAATTAAATCTTAATTCTGCGCAGTCTCAATAAATAAAAATAATTAATGCTCTAAACTGCAATTCCAAAAGCTTTAAATAAATACCCTCAAACCATTAATATGTTAATGTCCCGGTAGCTCAGTCGGTAGAGCACACGGCTGTTATAAGCAGTCTAAATTAACTTAAAGACACCGTGGGGTCAGAGGTCCGAGTCCTCTCCGGGACGTTTTTAATAACATATTTAAACAAAAAAATCCTAATCACTTTATGAAAAATGCCTTAAACAAATTCTCACAAAATAAAAAGTTTCATCATCATGACAAAAAACATAAATCAACATTTTTTGAAGTAGCTCTGCTGATAATAATTGTAGTAATTACATTAACGCGTTTAATCTCCTGGGAAGAACCAAAAATAATAATTTATCTTATTCCTCTTTTAACAATTGTCTTTTTATTTATCAAAGTCAGGCATATCTTAAAAGAAGGCGGAACTATTCTTGAAGATTATACAACTATAATAATAATCTTAATATTCCTGGGGTTATATATAATTCTCAAAGGTGAAATAAACTCTGCACTTGCTTTGGTTTTTATTTTCATGCTGATTTATTCAACAGGATTAATGATCTGGTTGAAAACAAGAATAACTTCCAAAAAAATAACTCATTTCATTGTTAGTTATATAACAACAATAATACTGACTATTCTCTTATTTGCAGGAGCGTATACATCTGGAACAGGATCCTTTATGGAATCAGGGCAGCAATTAGAATTAAAATTTCGCGACGCCATTTATTTCAGCGCAGTTACATTTACAACCGTCGGCTACGGAGACATTGTTCCCTTAGGAATTAATCGCGCTTTTGCAGCTATAGAAGCTCTCCTCGGAATAACAATTAATACAGCTCTCATCGGCTATATATTAGCATCAGGCAAAAATAACGGACATTAAGGGAATTATTATAAATTATTTTCTTTTATCTTATGAATTAAATTACAAAACATCCATAAAATATAAAACATATTATAAAGACATTAAACATAATAACTAAAAATAAAAACTCTCCCTAAATGACTAACCAAAAAACAGTTCTCGTCGGATTGTCAGGCGGAGTGGATTCCGCAGTTGCAGCTCTGCTTTTAAAAAAGCAAGGATACAAAGTAATCGGCGCATTTATGAAAAACTTTTCAGAAACAAAAAATAAATTAACAGGAGAATGCTCCTACCTTGAAGACAAAAAAGATGCAGAAAAAATCGCCGCAGTCTTGAATATCCCATTAAAAATACTCAACTTTGAAAAAGAATACAAAAAATCTGTTATCATGCCAATGTTCAAATCATATTCAAAAGGATTAACACCCAATCCAGATTCACTCTGCAATAAAATAATTAAATTCCCCTTATTATGGAAAGAAGCAAAAAAACTAAAAGCAGATTACATAGCAACAGGACATTACATAAAAAGAATAAAAAAAGGAAGCAGATACTTTTTAAAAATTCCGAAAGACAGAAATAAAGACCAATCATATTTTCTTTACAATCTAACTAAAAAAGATTTACAGCACACATTATTTCCAATAGCAAATCTGAAAAAAAGCAAGGTCAGAAAAATAGCCCAAAAAAACAGCTTCCCAAATTACGACAAAAAAAGCACGTCCGGGATTTGCTTCGTCGGGAAAATTAATATGAAATCCTTCCTAAAACAAAAAATAAAACCAAAAAAAGGAGAAATTATCAATCCAGAAGGCCAAATCCTCGGCACCCACGAAGGAATAATGTATTTCACAATAGGCGAAAGAATGCGCGAAGACGCAAACGCAGCAATAAATAAAGAATTCAGAAACAAATACAAATCTAAATTATATGTCGTTGATAAAAAAATAAAGTCCAATATCTTAGTAGTTGCGCCGGAATCTCATCAATCAATGTTAAAATCAGAATTCTGTATAAAAAATATAAACTGGATAACAGAAAAACCAAAATTTCCGTTAAAGGCAAAAATTAGAATACGCCATCTCGGTGAATTAATCTCCGCAAAAATCCGGAAAAAAAACAAAAAAATCCTCTGCGAATTAAAAATGCCAATCAAAGGGATTGCAGAAGGCCAATCTGCAGTTATTTACAAAAGAAAATACCTCCTCGGTGGCGGGGAAATTTATTATTAAAACAATGATAGACCTATCAAAATTTACTTGCGCTATAAGTTAAGTAAACCGCTCAACATAACCTATTCAAACAATATCCGTAACTTTATTTTACTCTAAAATAAAAATAAAATAACCTTAAAAACATCAACAAGAGCCATGCTAATTTAGGTTAATAATTGCAGTCCCTATAGTAGTTTAATTTAACAAAATCAACACATTTTTATATTCTCATTAATAATTAAATTCATGGACTTAACCAAAGCAATATCCGCAAGACGCTCAATAAGAGAATTCTCAAATAAAAGTGTCCATTGGGATAAAGTATTAGAAGCCATTGACGCGGCAAATCAGGCGCCATTCGCAGGCAATATAAATAATTTAAAATTTGTTATAGTTTCAGAGAAAGAAATGATAAACAAAATAGCAGAGCACTGCCAGCAGGACTGGATTGCCGACGCCAAACACATCGCAGTAGTCTGCTCAACACTTAAAGAAATTGAACTGCAATACAACGACCGGGGAAAAATATATTCAAGACAGCAGGCAGGAGCGGCAATACAAAACTTTCTTCTAAAAATAACTGAGATGAAGCTCGCAGCATGCTGGATCGGCGCATTCAGCGACGAATCAATAAAAAGCGACTTAAGAATTCCCGAAGAATACAGCATTGAAGCAGTAATCCCGATAGGTCATCCAAAGAATAAAAGTCCAAAAAAAATAAGAAAAGCATCCCTTGAAAGCAGAATATTCTGGGGCAGATGGAAAATAGATGAAAAACCGATGTTATACAAAGACCCGGAAGCCTAAATAATCTAAAGGTAAATTATTCCAATAAGAATATTTCTGTCAAGAAAGTATTTATAGATATAATTTTTATAGTATTTATGACAAGACAAACATTAATAGGAAAATATAACTTAACTAAATATATTTCGCCTCCTAAAAAACCAAGAGGTGCGACAACAGAACTTGAAGAATTAATTTTTACAGAAGCTGTGGGGATAGAAGTAATAGCCAGAAGGTTATTAAGCCAGAGAATAGCGCAACAAAATTATCGCAAAATTGATCCGGTATTTCTCAATATGCATGGAAATCAAGTATGCGAAATGGAAATTAAACACCCCAAAGCTACAATGAGAATTCAAACGCCTCGCTTTGCAGTATATAATATTAATAATCCTTCATGTGAAATATTTGGGAGGTTATATGGCAATGAAACGTACTTCCCTGATCTTTGCGTAATGGCTAAAGTAAGGACGCCTATCGCACCAATATTAGAAGATGGTTTAATTAAAGCTGTGGATATTGTAATAGCACAACAACAAGAAAACATCCATTCACGCCCAGTTGAAAAAATAAAATACCCTGAAGTATTTAGCTATTATGATAGTATATTTAGATTTGAAATAGAATGGATGCTTAAAAGCAAATTCGTCGGGCTTCTACCTTCCAGCGTTAAAGAAACAATCAGAAAAAATAGAAGATTCTTTATGGATGATATGTATGTAATTGCAGAAGCTCAGAGATGGGCATGCGAGGTTAGTGAACCAGTGAGATTAAACAGAGATCCTTTATTAGTAGGCGTTCTTGGAGATAATTGCTATTTACTTGATGAATTTAATTGCACTCCAATTGAAGATTATGTTAGAAGAGAATTCACAACATAGAAACGGAAAAAAAATAAAAAAAAGGAACAAAAAATAAATTTCCTTCAATGTTCAATTATCTGAATATTTCTATTCCTAAATCAGACATTTCTGCAGCGCTGTGCCCCATGCTTTGATGCGGAAGCTCTTTGCCTAATACGTAAGGAGATTTAACTCCGGTCATTATTGTTATAACTCTAACTTTGCTTCCAAAATCTTTGTTGATTCTGGCTCCAATAATGACTTGCGCTTCAGGGCTCAAATTCTCCGTAACAAGCGAGCCGACTCCTGAAAATTCCTCAAGTTTAAAGTCAGGTCCGCAGGTAATGTGAATCAATGCGCCCGTCGCACCGCGATAGTCTACATCCAATAAAGGATGAGTCAATGCCTGTCTTACTGCCTCGTCAACTCTCATTGAACTGTCAGATTCACCGACGCCAATAACTGCAACATCTCCGCCTTTCATTATAGCAGAAACATCTGCATAGTCAAGGTTAATCAGTGAAGGCAGAGTAATTGTCTCAACAATTCCCTTTATCATCGTGCTTACCAATTCGTTGGCGACAGCAAATGCCTGCTCCATTGGTAAATTGCCGGCAATATCAACAAGTCTGTTGTTGTCTATAACAATTGCAGTGTCAACAACATCTCTCAATTCCTGCAGTCCAAATTCCGCCTTATCAATTCTTGCTTTCTCACATTCAAAAGGCATTGTCACAACAGCAATTACAACTGCTCCTGATTCCTTTGCGAGCTGTGCAATAACAGGTGCAGCGCCAGTTCCGGTTCCGCCGCCCATCCCAGAGCAGACAAAAACCATGTCAGCGTTCCCCGCAGCTTTTTTTAATTCAGACAAAGATTCTTTCGCAGCTTCTCTTCCCTTCGCAGGAAATCCGCCGCAGCCCAATCCTCGCGTAAGCTCTTTGCCGATAAGAATTTTCTCGTCAGCTTTTGTGATGCTTAAGTGAAGCGCGTCTGTGTTAACACCATAAACCGTAGCCCCGTTAATACCTTTATTAAAGAGCCAAGTAATAGTGTTGCAGCCAGCTCCTCCCGCCCCAAAAACTTTGATATTCGCCTTCCCAGCCCTAAGCTCGTCGAAATTGATGCTGTGCGTAGCAGCGTTCTGAATCGCCTCTTTTGCAAAATCTAAAACCATTTTTATCTTTTTATACCTCCTTTCAATTATTTCCAACAACAAAACAAGTTCTCTTTAAATATTTGATTGTTATACCCTAACATATATTTCGGGCTAAAAAATACCAAATTTAGCATAAAATATTGCTCTAACAAAGAAATAATTATTCCGATAAGAATATTTTTGTCAAGAAATTATTTATAGGTATAAGTTTTATAGTATTCATGACAGAAATACAAGATTTAGAAGGTTACATAATCTTAGAAGGCAGAACTCATGGAAGCTACGAATACCCTGATTTAAATATAGCAATACATCGCCTCGGAACAAGCCCCGAAGTAGAACAAGCCGCCCGCTCATTATCTTTAGTAGTGCAAAACACCGCCCAAGAACAATTTGACAACACCCCATACATTGGAAACATAAACTGGCAGAAAGCACTAAAATTAAATCTCGCATTAGGCGGAAGAACATTAAACCCAAGGCAAGGAATTGATTTACTCTTAGATTTACAGAATGGAATTGACGGAAGAAAAATAATCTACTATGGAAACGGAAAACCAATAGCCCCCGCAGTATTAAGAAATATCTACAACGAAATTGTAGAAGTCAGAAACCCATGGAGAGGAGAATGGCTTGACGCAGACTTTAAAGTTATCAATGGAGTTATACACATAAATTATGACCATCAACTTCAAAATGGAATTCTCGTCCCGCAAAGAAAAGAGCCATTAGAACAATATTTAGATGCGCGAGGAGTAAATGTTTCTTTAAAAGAGTTTAACAGACAAGGGCTCGCAACAAAAAGAAACGATAAGGGAGAGATTCATTACTGGAAGCCATTGCCCGACAATAATTCTGTCGCGTGGTTCGTTGCGGATTCAGACGGGGCTGGCCTGGATTGCGGCAGGTTTCCTTCTATTCGCGGTTCTTCGCTTGGGGTACGTCGCGCAGCGACGCGCGAAAAAATTTCAGAAGAATTACAAAAATCTAATTTAGAATCATTATGCACTAATCTTCAAAATCCAAAAGCAGGGCAAGAAAAAAAACCAGAAGAAAGTGACTTTTCCGCAATTTATAATGAAACATTAATCTCTTTGAGGAACTTAGAAGACAAAGTTCGCGGAAGCAAAAAAGCATATGCCCAACAAGAAAAAGAGCTTTCTGAAATGAGAAAAGAATACGAATCTAAAAAGAAAGAAAATTCAGAAAGACTTGCCGGCGTTACATTAACCTTAGATACTTCGTCTCAAAAAAATATTAAAAGATTGCTTATAGCCGATATATTATTACAAGCTTATAACTCTTCTTTTTTTGACGGACTATTTTACAATATTAGCTCTGTAGTTAATGAGGTAATAAATAAATTTTAAAAATTACAAAACAATTCAGGGTTTATTTGTGGTTCATAAAACTCGGTGAAAATTAACACCAAAAACCTCAAATAAAATTCAGGGGATTTTGCGAGTATTAAAACACATAAATATCTCAACTCACCGCAACCACAACCTCTGTCCCACCGTCGCTACCAACCGAATACCCTCTATAATAATCATCCACCTCCGAAATAACCAAAGACTTTATCTCATCCAAAGTGCCCAAATCATTAACCTTTATCTTTCTGTCAGAAATAGTATAAAGAAAATCGTCCATAAATAAAGACCTTTTTACATAAGCACCCCAATAAAAGTCAGAGTTCTTCCCGGTATTTTCAGAATGCGAAATCTTTCCTCTTAAATCTATTTTGTCTTCATCAACATACAGCACAAGCGCACCCTGCCAATTGTAATAATCCTGCCCGTTTCCGTAACTGCTCTGGCTCAAAGGAATAACTAAAAGGTTCTTTTCCTTGTCAAGCAAAACAGCTTTGTGCTCATACTCTGCTTCAGAATAAGACCAGTCGCCTTCAACAGAATATTTATCAACTTCTCTTGGATTTTCAAAATCAGAAATATCAAACAAAGATATTTTTAATCCCTGCGTTCTGCCCTCTTCAGTCGCATCTCTGCCAATACCAATCAAATGTTTATCATCCAGTGGCTGCAAATAATTTGAGAACCCTGTTATTTTTAAGTAACCCAAAACTTTCGGGCTTCTTGGATTTGACAAGTCAATAACAAACAAAGGATCAACCTGCCTGAATGTAACCATATAAGCTTTGTCGCCGATAAATCGCGCAGAATAAATTCTTTCCCCCTTTGCTAAATCCTCAACACTCCCAATTATCTCCAAATCATCGTCCAAAACATAAAGATGATTCAAACTTGAATCTGCGCCGCCCCATCCCCAAGTATTCCCAGTAGTTGTAGCAATTCTCAAATTCCCGTCATTTTCATCAATTGAAAACTGATTCAAAACATGCCCGGGAACTTCGCCGCTTCCGTCGTAGCCAATATCAAGCCCGTCAATCTCTATTTTGTGAATTATGGTCTTCTCATTTTCCTTTGACCACTTCTTATCAAAATCTTCAGTCAAATTCTCTATTTCTTCTGTCAGCTCTTTCTTCTCGTCACTCGTCAAAGAATTAAAGTATTTTGCATAAATCTCCTGAATCTTATTTTCTTTCTCAAAATATTCCAAGTCGCTGTCAATAATGTCTTGTATTTCATCTCTGACATCAGCGCTCAAAGATTCAAGGAAAACGCTTTTATAATATTCTTCCTGTCTGTCTTCCCAGCTCGCAAACTTATTATTTGTTAAATAAATATTATTTTTAGATGCATAAATTGTCCCGCTGTATCCTGTTAAATAAACATCTCCGTCGTACTCAAGGCTTGACAAATCAACTGCAAGAATAGAAGTAAACATAAAGTTTGGTTGAACAATTGAAGGATAATAAATTTCCGAAGCAGAAACTTCAGCTTTCTCATTGCCTATACCAAAGGCAGGCAAAATTAAATCATCGCTATAAGCAGATTTAGTAGAAATTAAATAAACAAAATCTCCAATCATTCTCGCAGAATGATAATTCCCGTCAGAAGAAAAAGTTTCCTCAAGAACCGGATTTTCCCTGTCAGAGATATCATAAACATCCATCTTAGTTTCAGAAGTGTCCCTATAATAAGGAGCAATAAAGCCCTGCTCAACAGCTCTTCCATCACTAGACCCTGTTGCCTTTTCAGCGAGATAATAATTATATTTCTGCGTTACAACTACTAATTTATCTCCATTGACAAAAATTCCGGTAGGATAGGTTCCATTAAATTTCAATTCCGACAAAACTCTCATGTTTTCAGGAGGAAAAGCTTCTGTAATTACAACTTTGTCCTGAACAACTGCGTAAATATACGTCCCGTCGTTTTTCACAACATCAAGTTCATCAACACCTTCAACCTGCACATTAGTTAATGAAAAAGAACCTGCACTCTTTGCGTCAGATGAAGCCAACCCAGCAGATCCTGCAGTTGCAGGCTGCGCCGCTTCCAAAGCCCCGCCACCAAAAGCCCGATAAACTCCACCGTAATCATTAGTATTCTCTTCCAAAAAAGATTTCAACTCGCTTTCAGAACTAAACTTCTTCAATTCCAAACTCTGCTCAATTTTTTCATCCTCACCAAAAGATAAAATCAAAAAAATACCTGAAAGTAAGACCAGCAATACTCCAAGCCATCCCGCAGTCTTTAATTCGCTTTTCATGTTAATCTAAATCTAAATTGATATTTAAATGATTTCTAAGCTTCAATATTCTTTGAAGCCTTTACTGAAATAATCCAATTCCAGGCAAAATAAACAATTAGTGAAAACAACGCCCCTGCCAAAAACCAAAACCAAATGCTCGCATCGCTTGAAACAGCGCCAACAACTTCCGCAGAAGCGTCGCTCACTGCTTGCAATGAAGAAACTCCCGCAGATTCAAAACTCTTCTTCTCAATTTTAAAAATATTTCTCAAAACCAAAGCAAAAATCCCCGACGCCAAAACAGCAGGCAAAACTCCGCGAATCATTTTCTTCGGCGAAATCACTATTCTTTTATTTGCAATTTTATAAACTGGAATTCTTTTTCCCTTAGCGCTCCAAAAATAATTTTTCGCTTTCTCCACAAGCCCAGCATCAATTAATATTTTAAGATTATATTCAGTTGTATTAATCGGCAGCCCGAGTTTTGAAGCCAAATCCCCCTCACTTAATTCTTTTTCAGCGAGCAAAACCAAAATCTTTTTGCATGTCTTGTTAGAAATAGCACTCGCTATCTTCCCTGTCCGAGGGTCATCCAGGTCAATATTTATAGAACTTTCTCCCATTTCATTTAAACACAAAAATACTTTATAAATTCAATTAATGCTTCAAATTGGTTTGAAGTTATGGATATAAATAAAGCACCTAAAGAACATCCTCAATCCTCTCTTCAATCTCCGCTATATCCTCAGACTTTATTATTTTTCTGCCAAGAAAATCTGCCTGCTTTGAAGCTTTAATTAATAATTTCTCAACTTTTTCCTGCAAAATTTTTTCAATTTTTTTAATAGCAGAAATACCGATTTTTTTGTCTCTTTTTTCAGCAATTTTCTTTATGAAGGTTTTATTAATCATAATTGCACTAAAATATTCCTCTTTAAATATTTTATTCTCCATTTGTCTAAAAATTGTTCAAAGATTAAGCTATTCTCTATTGGTACAAAAAAAGCTCCTCTGCCAATACTTTCGCCATTGACTTTTTTAACCATCCCCTCTGTTTCTCCTCTGCCGCTTAATGAATAAATAAATAAAGTTTTTTTGTTATGATCTAAATTGCCAAGCTTATAACTAAACAAAGAATAACCTTTAAACCCCAACTTCTCGCTGAATTTTTTGTTGGAAACAAGACTGTAGCCCTCAATTAAAATTCCGTGTCTGGCAAAAAAACCAGCATCAAAAAAGTCTGCAGCATTCAAAGTCTGAATATCAAATTTTAAACCTTTAGGCAGATTTTTTTTAAATTTCTGCGCTATCTCAAGTCTTTCCTTTATGCCTGCATCTAAAAAAATAAGAGCAATATCAATATCTCGCGGTTCGTCTTTTCCCTTAACCACAGAGCCATATAAAATAATATCAAATAACTTCTCGTTTCTAAAAAATCTCCTAGAAATTAATTTTAAGCTTTTCAAATAGTGTTTCCACATCATGTTTAAGCACCCCACTTATATCTTTATTTAATTTTAATCTATAGCTATTTGGGTAAAGAGAAAAATCCTTGTCTATAATAAAATATAAATCTGAATAGTCTTTTTCCAAAATTCTAAATCTTTCAGAATGATTTGAAGGAAAAAAACCCTTATCTTTTAATATAAATAAGTCGCATAAAGAAGCTAAAGCCTTAAAAAACAAGGTTACAGAGGTATTATATTCTCCCCTTTTCTCAGCATCAACGCCATTTTTATAATATTCAATGGCGTTATTTTCCAAAAGTTGTTCTTGCTCTCCCATTGCATTATATAACAAATAGTAGATATTTAAGTCTTTCTGCTATATAATATAACAAACCCCCAATCAAAAACTCTTTATTTGTTAAGAAATATTAAAAAATCCTACTTCAAACCCCTAATAACATCCGCCTTCGTAATAACCCCCGCCAATTTACCATTCTCCTTAACCAAAACAATAGGGTAAAACTTCAGCAATTCAACTGCAACCTGCAATTTAGCATTCTTTTCAATAATCGGCGGACTGCCTTCCATAACATCTTCTGCATCTTTCCCCTTAACATCTTCATCACCAGCATCCAGCAAAGAACTCTCACTAACCATCCCGACAACATTTCCCTTTTCAACAACAGGAACCTGCGATATTTTATGTGACGCCATTAATTTAACCACCTCCCTAACTTTCTCTTTCCTGCCGGCAGAAATAATTTTATTATGCATAATTTCCCCTGCAGTCTTCTCCTCCCTTTTAGTCAGCCGCGCAAAAGCGTCTTCAATCTTCTTCACATAACTGTAAGTAGGGTCAAGCTTCCCGCTCTCAATCTTCGCAACCATAGACTGGCTTATCCCAGCATCGCGCGCAAATTGATGCTGCGTCAAATCAAGCTGCTTTCTTATCTTCCTCAAATGAGTAATATCAAACACCATAAATATTACAGGAATCAGCTGTTTATAAATATTCCGATAAGAATATTTCTGTCAGGATAATATTTATAGATATGTGAATTAAGTTGTTTATGAAAGAGCAAAAAAACCTTGCTAACTACAGAAAAATAGGAAGTTACCAAGCGTCTTCCAACAAAACAGAAGCTGAATTGGTAATGCATGCTGGAGATACCGACGTTGTTAGAAGAGGTCCGCTTTTTGGAATAAGACGTGATGATGAAAAGGGAGATGCTTATTATTTCGCTGAAGTTAGTTTTTCTAAAAGAGTGATTAAAGTAATGTATGGAATTGCTTATCCAACAAAAGTTTCTTTAAATTATGGGGCAAGTTGGATTCCAAATATTTTTAATGCATTAAAATCTCTGGAAGAGCATATAGAAGAATTATTAGAACCTTCAGATAGTTCAGAAGACTGGAGAGTTTCAAGAGAGGTTTTGAGATGTATTTTTGAACTTGAAAGGCAGGTTAAAGAATCGGGGCTTGAACGTAGTATTCAAAAATAAAAATAATAACAAAGTTTTAAACTTCTCCTCATAGATAGTATATCTTTTAATATACTTACTAAACAAAAAAGTTCAACATCTTTAAAATCAAATCTTCTCCAAAACCACTCCCCGAATATTCTTCTCCCTGCACATCTCCACAAACCTCTTAGCATCCTCAACAGTCCCCGCAACCCCCGCCCCATAATGCATCGGAATCGCTAAATTCGGGCTTATTACCGACGCTGCTTCAGCCGCCTCCTGCGCAGTCATCACATACTTCCCGCTCACAGGCAATAAAGCAACAAATTCATTTCCATGCTTCCCATAACCGCTCAACTTTTGCATCTCCGGAATAAAATCGCTGTCGCCCGCGTGATAAATTATTACTTCTCCTATTTTTATTATAAATCCCACCCACCCCTCGCTTTTAGGATGATAATTCTTTTTTTTGTTGTACGCAGGAATTGTTTCTATTTTTATCTTATCTAATTCAATACTCTCTCCCGGCTCAACAAGCTGTATATTAATTCCTTCAATCATCATAACCTTGCTCTGCGAGTCCGCAGTGCATACGACAACCGTTCCCGGCTCAACAACTTTCTCAATATCTTTTATACTGCAATGATCATAATGTCCATGAGTAAGCAAAACAACGTCCGCCTTCCCGACTTTGTCCGAAATATTATAAGGGTCTATCACTATCCGCTTCCCGTTGCTGATTAAAAACCCGTCATGCCCCAAAAACTCAATTTTCACTCCTTTAACATCCATATTTTAGAAAAAACAAAGGTCTTTTTAAGTTTATTTATAGCACTCCAATTTAGTCTTTCGGTTTTTTATTGGAGTGCTATTAGGGAACCAACACCGAAAGATTTAGTTGGTTCACTATATCCCATCAAAAATCAGCCGGCCTTTAAGTAAAGAGTTTCAACCATTGACCCCTTAAGAACCGCTCTTTCATTATGATAACATTGAAGTAATCCAGCATCAACATGCTCACGAAGTCTTTGTCTAACTCTACCCGGATAAACTTTCCTTTCTGAACTGCCTGCAAAAGGATTCTCTCTGTCTTCTCTTAATAATGTTTTGAGAAAAATATAAAATCCATTAACCGCTTGAAAAGGCTCCAAATGTTCAACAAGATTATCCACATGTTTCTCTATCATAAAGATATTTATTTTAACAAATATAAAAGCATTTGTATAACCAATCATAATTTTGCAAAAACCCCCAATAAACTTATAAACCCCCTTCCCTAAAAATCCTGCGGTATGTCAAACGCAGTTGTTCTCGGTTTGCAATACGGCGACGAAGGAAAAGGAAGAGTAGTTGATAATTTATCAGATAAATACGAATGCGTAGCAAGATTTCAGGGCGGCGCAAACGCAGGCCACACCGTAAAAATAGAACAAAAAGAATATATCTTAAACTTAATTCCGACAGGAATACTAAGAGGCAAATTATCAGTCTTAGGCCAGGGGATGGTTCTCAACCCCCTGTCTTTGCTAAAAGAAATCCAAAGATTAAAAGACAAAGGAGTTGAAATCACATCAAAGAACTTAGCAATAGATCCGAGAATCAGTGTAACAACAGATTATCACTTAGAAGCCGACGGCAAAGATGAAAAAATCGGAACAACAAAAAGAGGCATAGGTCCGACATACGAAGACAAATACGCAAGGCGCGGCTTAATGTTAAAAGACTTCATCTCAAACCAGGAAGAATCAAAAAAAAGAATAGTACAAAATTTAAAATTATACAACTCCTCAATCAACCCTGAAAAAATATTTGAAGAACTATCTGAAAGCATAGAAAAACTGCGCCAATACATTCAGGACACAAAACAATTGATAAGGAAAAATAAAACTTTATTTGAAGGCGCGCAGGGCTTCGGCATAGGAATCAACACAGGAACCTACCCATTTGTAACAGCATCAGACACAACAATCGCCGGCGTTTTTGAAAGTTTTGGCTATGTAGAAATCCCAAGAAGAATCGGCGTCATGAAAGCATACACAACCAGAGTAGGCAACGGCCCGTTTGAAACAGAGCTAAATAACGAAATAGGAAACTTGCTAAGGGAAAAAGGCAAAGAATACGGCGCAACAACAGGCAGGCCAAGAAGGTGCGGCTGGCTAAACTTAAAAGAAGTCCACGAAGCAGTTCTTCACAACAGAATAACAGAAATTGCCCTTACTAAATTAGATATTTTATCCGGCTTAAATGAAATAAATTTAATTCTTGCAAATGGAAGCCACAAAAAAATAGCCCCATGGCCTTCATTATCTAACCAACTCCCAAAAGAAGCCCTAGACTATATCTCCTTAATAGAAAAAGAGCTCGGCGTCCCAATAACAATGATCTCAACAGGTCCAGAAAGAAGCAAGATGATTTATAGAAAATCACAAAACCCTTCGGGTTTTTTGGTTTTGTGATTGCAAGAAAATTCCTGTTGATTTCTTGAATTTTCTGTACAGAGAATTGCAACAACAAGAGCAATTCTCTTGTGCCGTGAAAAATCTCCAGCAATGCAATTCCAATTTAAAACTTGAAAATTTTTAACGAGCATTAACTTACCTTAAAAAGTTTCTCAGCATTTTTATAAAAAACAAACTCAAGTTCTTTTTTAGTCAAAGCCAAACTCTTTACAAATTTAACATAATTAAATGAGTCAGCAAGAGGAAAGTCTGTGCCGAAAAGTAATTTATCACCGCCAGTGTAGTCAATAAGTTCATTAACCTTTTTCCTGATTAGACTAACATATCTTTTGTCGGAGAAACCTACAAAAAATCCAGACAAATCACCGTAAACATTTTTATTTTTATACATAACTTCAGCAGCGTCCATAATCCATGGAATCCCAATATGCGCCATAATTATTTTCAGGTTAGGATTTTCCGTCGCTAAGTCATCTATATTTAACGGATGTGCATATTTAACTTCTGACTTCGGAGAGTCGTAAGTGTCGCCGGTATGAAAAATCACAGGGAAGTTATATCTCTCGCATAATTTAAAAAAAGACCTAAGTTTCCTGTCAGTGGGCATAATTCTGAAATATCCAAGAAGAACTTTGATTCCTTTTATCAAGTCTCTTTTAAAATAATTTTCAACATCTTCTAACTGCTTCCTCAAATTCTTTTCGCCAAGTTTAATTGTATAAATAAATTCAAACTTCTTATCTTTCCCAAACTTATCTATTAATTCATTTATAGTGTAGTCATCATCCTGTCCATCGCTTGAAAATATAAAAGTCTTTTTTACTTTGCCCTTTTTCATGTCTTCTATAAGGGACTTAATTCCAACCAGCTTAATTTCACTTTTAAATTTTTTTAATAAATGAGCATGGGAGTTGATTATTTGCATTGATTATTGTAATAAACTAGCATTAAATATCTTGCTAAAATTAGCTCTAAAGTTAAAAAACATACAAATATCAATTACTTCCCGCCCTTCCCCAAATCAATCTTAACCCCCAACTTCTCCAACTCCTTCAAATGCGCCTGCATCAAGCCCTCTGTAACCTGAATAATCCGAATCATCTCATTCCTCTCTGCCATCAATGTATTCAAAGAACCCTTGTGAAAACCAATCTGTTCGTCCTTGGACATTTTTGCATCCGTCATTATTTCTTCAATCCCCCAGCAATTCCCACAACAAAAATCGTCTCAAGCAACCCAATTAAAACCCCCAAATTAAAAAAAGCCCCATAATCTTTAATAAACAAAGGCACAGTTATCACAACATCCAAAATAACCCCAACGACAACAAAAACCAACCCAACAAGAATTCCTTCGGAAAATCCCCTTTTAATCTTCCCCCTAAAATAAAACAAAGAAACAAATAAAACTAAAATCAAAAGCAAAATATAATGTATAATGTAGAAAGTCTTTCCAACTTCCAAACCAAAACCAAACATCAAAACACTAACTTCAAAAAAAATCAAAACCCAAAGCAAAGCCCCAAACATAATTGCTCTTTTAACATTCATAGCAATTTAAAAAATATTTAGTTAATAAAGATTCCTAATTGTCTTCCGATCTTCCAACAACTCTTCTTATTCTTTCTAATACCTGCTCTCTAAACTCATGGGGATCATTAAGTACACTGGCTGGAATCTCAACACCCCCATAATGTTCTTTAATTTCAGAAATCTCTCTGCCTATGTAAACTCTATAAATATTTGAAGCCCCGAATTTATCAATCTCAACACCAATACTCCTCAAATAGCCAACGGCTTCCATACTAGGAAAAAGAGGTCTTGAACCATGGAATGTAACTTCAAAAGGCATTAATCCTTCAAGAAAACTTTTACATTTAGCATCATCTAAAGCAACCTGCAATTTAGAAAATAATTCTTCCTGAATTCCAATATCAATTTTAATGTAAATCATAAAAATATTTATTTATAGATAATTCTCTTGATCGAAATAGTGTTTTGGGAATTATCTATCACGAGAATTCTGAACAAATTTTATTCTAATCATCAGAATTCTCCATATAATTTATATTTAAATCCTACCACTCAATACTCCCCACATCCACCTCTTCATAAACAATAGACTTCAATTCAAAAAATTTTATAGTCTCTTCAACTTGGTCGTCAAAATATCTGATTTGATAATCCTTGTCTGTCTTCGGGTCAAACAACTCAATTAGCATTTCTTTCGTCGTCTTATAATCTTCAAAAACATAATGCGCGTCAACTTCCAAAACTTTTCCGTCAACTCTAACCTTGTCGCCTTTCTTTACTTCAGATATTTTTTTTGATGCTTTTATTTTAATCATGCAGACTAAAGAATAATAATATTTTTAAGCATTACTATATTAAATAATAAGACACAAATGGGAAAACCCTGCTCCAAACCCCCCGATAATTCCGCAAGATATTTACAATATCCAAGAGGATACGCTCCATTATTAAGAGAAGAATTAGAAGAACTTGTAAGAAAAAGAGATGCAGGTGATGTTTTAGCAGTAGGAGAAATAGCAGCACACAGCTTAAGGCTTGTTGGATCATTCGTCAGAAGAAATCCTTGGGCATATTCAACAAACGAGCAATTAGATGACCTGATTCAAGAAGGATATTTCGCGCTTAGAAATGCCGCCCGCCTATATGATCCTAGCAAAGGAGAATTTTCAACTTATGCTGAAAGATTTATCAAAAGAGAACTAATAGAATATTTAGCTCAAGACAGAGTCATCAAATTGCCAAAAAGGAGTTATAAGGAAATAAAAGAGTTAAGTGAAGATCCTAATATCAACCCTGCTAAAAAAGAAAGGTTCAAAAAATTGCTGACAGCCGAAAGAATATCTCATCCAAATTTAAGCAGATTAGAAATAGAAGAAGAAGATACATCGGAAGAAGATAATAAAAAAGCTGTAATAGAAGTTTGTTTAGAAGCTGTAGAAACCCTGATAGACCGATATAAAAAAGTTATTTATCAACGTTTTGGATTGTACGGAAACCCTGAAAGAACTTTGGAAGAAATTGGAATAGAATTAAAAGTTACAAGAGAAAGAGTGCGGCAGATACAAAAAAAAGCAATAAGAAAAATAAGGAAAAAAATGAGTAGAACAATCAGAGAGTTAAGTGAATAATCAAATCTTTCCCACCAAATTCATCCCCGGCCTCAAAGTCGCCTGCCCCTCTTCCCATTCAACCGGACAAACTTCTCCCTCATGCTTGCTTACATACTGCGAAGCTTTCAATTTTCTCAAAATTTCCTTGACACTTCTCCCAATGCTGTTGTCATGAACGTCCATTGCCTTCACAATTCCAGCGTCGTCAATTATAAAAGTCGCCCTCAAGCTCAAACCCTCTTCATAAATATAAGTATTGTAAGCTTTGCACACCTTTCCAGTCGGGTCAGCCAGCATCGGAAACTTTATTTTCTTAATCATAGACGAATGGTCCCACCATGCTTTGTGCACAAATTCAGTGTCAGTGCTCACGCTCATTACTTCAGTATTCATTTTCTTAAATTCATCATAATAATCCGCAAACTTCCCCAATTCCGTCGGGCAGATAAATGTAAAGTCCGCAGGATAAAACGCAAGAACAACCCACTTTCCCTTATAGTCACTTAACTTAACTTCCTTAACATCCCCGTTGACAAATGCCTTTACAAAAAAATCAGGAGCCTTCTCGCCTATCCTAACCCTATTAACATTAAAATTTTTGTTCATCATTTTATTTATTTGAAAAGAATGTTTTTAAAAATTGTTGTTCTGAAGTTGCTATTCTCTTTCTCATCTTTTTGCTTCCCTCTAAGTCTTCAAAATTTCCTTAAAATCTACCAAAACTCAATAAGAAACCTCAAGTTTCATACGAGCTCCCAAACATATACATATATATAATTATGGGGGTTTTATAAATTTTGCGCCAAACAAACCAACTTGCATTCACTCCTGTCCTTTCGCAAAGTCCTTAGCGAGATAATTTTATTTTTTCTATCATCGCTTCTACATCACGTCTCACTTGTTCATAGGACGGCAAAAAGCTGACAAAATTCTTCAAGCCGACTTCATATTCTTCTTTTGAAGGAAATTTTAGTTTAAACAACGTTGTTTTCTCCTGCTTCAGTTTCCATGAAAGAAGTTTTTTATCTATCTCAATTCCCTTGTTTAGAAGCATCCAAACATCATACAAATCTTTCGCATCACCTCTTCTCACTAAGGCCCTTATTTTTTCAGCAAGAATTTCTTTTTCGCCCAAAACATAAATAGTAAAAAGAGGAACATCGGAAAATAACTTTTGGACAACTTTAGCGTCTTTATATTTTATCTCTTGTTTATTAAAATCTATTTTCAAAGAATTAATTGATTGTCTCTTTCCAACAAAAAGAGGCCCCTCAATCCTAATTTCTATCCTCCAATTGCCTTCAAATTCTTTTTCAGAAGAAATCCCATAATTAATTCCTAAAAGCTCAAAATCTTTCAGACACTTATAGATAATTTCTTTTGCCTCTTTAACACTTAAAATAGTGCTAAAGTCCAAATCTTCAGAAGCTCTTTCCAAATCAAAACATATTCTCAAGCATGTTCCGCCTTTAAAAACAAACTTGTCAGCATAATTAGAAATTGCATTGAGAAAAATATATTGCAGATATTCTTTTTCTTCATAATACAAATTAGTCTTCCTTTTCTTGCTCACTTCAACAAGTTCATTAATTGAAATCATCTTATAGGTTTATATCCAAAAGCCACCGTTTATTTAAATTATTCTTTCTTTTTTGATTTGGATCAAATTTTTCATACCCCCTTCCGATATGTTTGATTAATTTATTAATTTGCTTTTTATATTTTCTTTCCTCATATAACTCAAATAAATATCCTGCTCTTCGTAAAACTGCTTTATTTCCAATTCTAAAAAGATACTCAACAAATTTATTAACCTCCATTTCATGCAATGCTTTTTCCATAACCTTCATGACTTCCTTCATTCCTCCAGAATATTTAGGAAAAAGCAAAGAATCAATAATCGCTTTCTCCTTTTCAGCAATCACAATATCACCAATCATCTTATAGCCAAAGAATCTTTTTTTTGAAAAGGTTATATACTTAAAATTCAAAACTTCTTTAGTATATTTTGTACTCGCTAAAAATATTTTTTTAGGCATTTGATCACTAAAGCCATAATAGCTTAAAGCAGTAGAGAAACTAATATAAGAAGGAAAGTGAATGCTTGTTGCTATAACAAAATCATCAACATTATCAAAAACAAAAAAGCCATTCCCTGCCTTTCTAATAACCTTCTTTCTTTTCAAAGATTTCACCAAATTGTAAGCATCCATTCTGCTTAATTTCAACAGCAAACATAAGTCTTTAATTTTAAATACAAAAATCTTTCTTTTTATCATTTCTTTATACGCCGAATCTTCTTTTTTGCTTAATTGCATTTTTCTTATATTTCAGTAGTTTTCTTACTAATTTAAAAGAAACTTACTATTTAAAGGTTTCTGAACCATACTTAATCCCCAAAAAAATTCCTATAAACCCGCTTAAAATCTCACCTCTTAATCCCTTCAGCCCCCCCATAAGTCTCCTCAAACATTTTTTTCATTATCTTAACAAATGTCTTATACCTATGAAATGCTCCGCACTTAATCTAACAAACGATAAAGGGTTTTATTTCATTACACTAAAAATATTTTTCTTGTTTTTTATTTCTGAAGGTTCTGAAACAACAGATTAATAAATCTGCAAAAGTCTTATAGAATATTATGGGTAATAAAAAAAACTTTGAAAGAAATATTAAATTGAATTACATTATTAGTAGTTTAATGTGGGGAAGATTTTTTATTCCTGTTTTAGCCCTGTTTTATATTGCGTCTCAAGTAACGTTAGAACAATTTACAATTATTATGGCTGTTTTTGCTTTTTCTACTTTAATCTTAGAAATTCCAACAGGAGTTATTGCGGATTTATTGGGCAAGAAAAAAGCCCTTCTAATTTCAAGAGCGATGTATGTTATAGAAATAATTTTGATTGCTTTTTTTAATGGTTTTTGGATTTTCTTAATCGCAAAAATTATAAGCGGAATTGGAGTGAGTTTTGGTTCTGGAACAAATTCAGCATTGCTTTATGATAGCTTAAAGAGATTGGGAAGAGAAAAAGAACATAAAAAAATCTCAGGATTAACAAATACTGTTTCTAAAGTTTCAATGGCAGTTGTCTTTATTATTGGGGCATATCTCTTTGGGCTGAATTATAAATTGCCTGCAATTGCTTCATTACCTCTTATCATCTTAGGATTTGTCCTTACATTTTTCTTAAAAGAACCCTATCAATCTAAAACAAAAATTAATTTAAAAAATTCGTTAAATCACATGAAGAATGGTTTTAATTTATTCAAGAATAATTACTCTCTTAAGTATCTCGCATTCTTTACTTTTTTAATTGGCTCGACCATTTCAATGATGTTAAGTTTATCTTCAAAATATTTTGAGGCAATTTTAATTCCTATTGCACTAATCGGAGTGGTTTCATTTGTTATGAATTTAGTGTCTGCTTATAGTGCAAAAAAAGCACATTCAATTGAAGAAAAAATAGGGGAAAAGAAATCTATCTATTTAACAACGATTTTAATTTTCATATCTCTTTTTTTAATGTCTTTTGTTGCTCCGTATGTGGGGCTTTTGTTCTTCTTGATTATAGCATGGGTTCAGGGTTTTTATGAAGTGATTATAGGAGACTATGTAAACCATCATATTGAATCTTCTCATAGAGCAACAATGTTATCAATAAATAATATGTTTGATAATATGGGAATAACTCTATTGTTTCCATTAATTGGCTATTTTAATAAAGTTTATGGCCTGAAAATATCTTTATTCTTATTTAGCATATTTATTCTCATTTGTTCTTCGTTTATTATTTTTTGCTATAAAAACAACCATAGCAAGAAAGAAAAAATAAATTAGCAGAACCCTCACTCTTTTTTATAAAAAGAAGTAAAAAACGGTAAACACTCTTTATTTATTGGGATTTCTTTGGATTAATTCAAATTAGGAGTGATTTATAAATTGATAACATTGTCAAGTTTAAACTCTTGCTAAAATTACTATAGTATATATTATTCTAATAGTCTGATTTTACCATATTTTCGGACTACATAGACTTCTTCCTAACTTCCCTCTTCCCCTCAATAAACCTAATCCCCTCCAACTTATTACCATTAGAAATCTCCACCATCACCGCCTTCCCCCCTCCAAACCCCACATTCACACAAATCGTCTCCCCCAATTTGCATTTCCCAAAATGCTCATGCATATGCCCCCCAACACAAAGCATCGGCTTATGTTTCAAAACAAACTCCCGCGCAACCGTAGACCCAAAATGCTTTCCGTTAAACTCCGAGCCCTTAATTCTTAAAACATCCAGTTTCGTGTTGTAAGGAACATTATGCGTCAGAAAAATCGTCGGCAGTTTTTTGTTTCTTTTCTTATAAGTTTCATCCAGTTTGTTAATTATTTTCTGATAAACTTCTTTTAACATTTTCTCTTGTTTTTTTGTATACTCTCTTCCCGCTCCTTTCCTAATCTTTTCAGGGGCGCTTGAGAGCCCATAGCCAATAAAATTAATCCCCTTAAATGAATGCAATTTAAACTGGCAATCAATTATATTCCTCAAACCTTTAACCAATTTTTTATTTAATTTATCACCAAGCCAATAATCATAAAATGCCTTGCGATAATTATAATCGTTCTTGTCCATATCTTTAATTTTTGTATCCCCATAACTCTGGTCCCAATTCCCCGGAATAAAAAACACCGGCTTCCCAAACGAATCCAAATATTTCAATATCCCCCGCCCTTCATTCAAAGAAAACCTGTCAAGTTTATTCATGCCCCGCCTGCCAATCTTTTCAATTATAACCTTGTCTATGCTGATTTTCTCGCCTTTCTCAATTCTCTTCATCCATACATTTTTATATTTCCTAATCCCTTTATCAGAACAAACGTCTCCAATGCATACAATCGCATCAAATTCCTCTTTAGGGATAAAAGGCTTTTTGCCGTGCAAATCAGGGATAAGTAAAAGTTTCATTGATAAAAAAAGGGAAATTATTATTTAAATTCATCTGAAATAATAATCCAAGAACGCATTCCCTGTTATTCTACCCCAAATAACTCCGCCT